>WPCH01323250.1_pt1 | contig 16503 bp, 22 predicted proteins | sample 5399881 | NCBI WGS metagenome assembly WPCH01 (sample SAMN12869468, study PRJNA574797) | sludge metagenome | isolation source: wastewater treatment of pH5 | place: China:Beijing | collected 2019-05-20
TGTGAATCCCCCCGTTGAAGCGCCCACATCAAGGGCCACCCGGCCTTTGACATCAACATCAAAGACTCGGAGTGCCTTCTCTAACTTCAGTCCCCCTCTGCTAGGGTAAGCCAAAGGCGTACCTGAAACACTTATGACCGCTTCTGAAGACACATCAAAACTAGGCTTTGTTATAGACTTACCGTCCACCGTTACCAGCCCTTGGGAGAGAAGTTCCTTGGCCCGCTGCCTGGAGGAAACAAATCCCCGCTCCACTAATAGTCGATCTAAACGCATCACCACTACAGTTCCTTTCTGGCAACCGCCTTAAGCACCCGTCCTGACAAAAGCTTCCTGATGGTCTGTACCACATGGCTTACAGTCAGACCATATTGCTCATGGAGATGATTAATGTCTCCCTGGGGTACAAAATTATCAGGATAACCAATAGACTCTACCCGCACATTCGGTTCGCCCCGAAGGATTTCGAGAACACTACTGCCAAAACCTCCCGCAAGGACATGATCCTCTAATGTCACCACTTGCTTGCCCGTGGCTAAGCGGCGAAGTAGCCGGCTATCTAGTGGTTTAATGGAGCGAATATTGACGACCCCACAGCTACACTCTGGTTCAAGAAGCCTGGAGGCCTCCAAAGCAATCTCAACTAAGGGGCCAATGGCGAGGATGATTACATGTTGACCTGTTTTTACAATTGATGCTGGAATAGGTAACTGCGGATTATAGGCGGGCTCCACTTGTTCTAGGCCAGCATCCCCCCTGGGATAGCGAATTGCCACGGGATTTGGCTGCTGTAAAGCCCAGGACAACATAGCCGCAAGCTCCCCACCGTTGCGAGGTGCCAGAATCGTCATGTTGGGAATGGAACGCAAGAAGCTGATGTCAAATACTCCATGGTGGGTTGGTCCGTCGTCTCCAACAACACCCGCACGATCTACACCGATCACTACAGGGAGCCTCTGCAAAGCCAAATCATGAATAATCTGGTCATAACCTCGTTGAAGAAACGTCGAATACATGGCAACCACAGGACGTAGGCCTTCTTTCGCCATTCCTCCGGCGAGGGTCAGGGCATGTTGCTCGGCGATTCCCACATCGAAAAAGCGCTCGGGAAATCTCTTTGCAAACCCGCTCAAACCAGTGCCATCCGCCATGGCAGCAGTGATGGCGACTATGTTGGGATTCTCCTCTGCCAACGTCACTAGTGTCTTGCCAAATACTTCACTATAGGACAGTGTCTCCCGTTTGCTAACCAACTTGAGGGGGCCAACGCCATGATAGCGCTGGGGATCCTCCTCGGCTAAAGCGTGTCCCCTACCTTTTTGCGTATAGACATGTAGCAGGACTGGCCCACCACGTTTAACACTTGCCGTGATTGCCCGTTTTAGCCGGCGAATGTCATGTCCGTCAAAGGGTCCCAGATAGGCAAAGCCAAGATCCTCAAACAGCTGACCAGGTAACATATTCTTCAAAGCAGTCTTGAACTTGTGTGCTAGGTTGGCCGTAGGCTTACCCACAAGGGGTATTTTCCGCAGAAATACTGATAGATCAGCCCTAGCCCTGTACAGGGTACTATCCGAGCGAATTCTTCCAAGGTAGTCACTCAAGGCACCAACATTTTTCGTAATAGACATGGCGTTGTCATTTAATATCACAACAATGTCCTTGCCTAAAGAGCCAATGTGGCAGAGGGCTTCAAAGGCCATACCCCCTGTTAACGCACCATCTCCGATCACTGCTACGATGCGATGATCCTCCCCTTTTAAATCCCGAGCCACCGCCATACCGGCGGCCGCGGAAATAGAGGTAGAACTATGTCCTACCCCAAATGGGTCATGTTCGCTCTCGCTTGGCAAGGGAAATCCCGACAGTCCTTGCCATTGGCGAAGGGTATGGAACTGTCCTTTTCGGCCCGTAACAAGTTTATGGGTATAGCATTGATGCCCCACATCCCAGATGATCTTGTCTTTCGGGGTTGAAAGGACAGAATGCAGGGCCAAAGTCAATTCTACAACCCCCAAATTAGCACCCAAATGACCCCCCGTTTGCTCCACGGTAGAGATGATTAGCGTGCGAATTTCTTCTGCCAAAAGCTCAAGATTATGTATATCGAGTTTCTTAATGTCGTCGGGCGAATTGATCTTGTCAAGCCAATCACGGTGCATTATGCTTACCCCTTCTTGTTTTTGCCGTCCCGGAGCTCGTCCTGATGCCTACACGCTCCATAGAATATAGAAGACGTCCTACTATTATCAAAATCTTGGTGGAGTTGGAGATGGCGAAGTTCTTCCCGATGGATTTCCCACCAACCGTGACAGCGGCAATTAATGCTACCATAAAGGTATTGGCCAGCGTCTCCCCAAGTCCTGCAGAAAGGGTCGCTAAATTCCAGACAATGGCTACGCCAACGGCACCACTCAACGTTCCCGCAACGTCACCAATTAAGTCATTACAAAATGTGGAAACAGAGTCTGCATTACGCACGAGCCAAATGGCCTGTTTGGCACCTCGTACACGGTTAGATGCCATGGCGTGAAAAGGAGACTCTTCACCAGCAGTCGCCGATACGCCCACAATATCAAAAACGACGCCCACCAAGATAATAAAAAGTAGTAACACGAAGCCTAATGTCAACGGTACAACCGACAATACGCTGTTACTACCCAAATTAAAAGCTAAGGAAACCAAGAATGTAACCATGGTCAATGTAAGTATTCTCTTCCATCGTCTCTGCATGAGCTCTTTGATCTGCTCCCCTTCTTGGTGAATGTCTAGAAATGTAAACTCTTCCTAAAGCACTCCAAGCTGAAAACGAAGTTTCAGCAAAATACCGAGGCAAATGGCAGTGAAATGAGTAAAGATTGTGGCTTAGGTCCAGCAGGTTTTCCCAAGAATCGACCAATCCGTTGCCGTAACTGGCGGTTTCCCCTTAGCGATTCCTTCGCTTGTCACCACAGCTGAGGCTGGATTACCACTTAGACCACACCGTAATCCCCATTTCACCTTCTCAGATAAGAAACAGTCTAGGAGTTTTCCTCAACACCAATCCTTGCTCTCTAGTCTCTTTTGCAGTGATGGTTTCAAGGGTGTGTCCATTTACAAACCAAATGGAACAGCAAAGTGCTCTTGGCCTAAGAGAACCTTACCCAAAACCCTATTCCCCGAACACCACTCAAGACAGGCTACGCTGCACCCAACACTAATGTACAATTAGGCTCCGACTGTGTATCGCGTGCAGGTTCAATCCCAAGCCGTAAAAACACGTTCTCCATGTTTCCACAGTTTTGGGTCTCCATGGATAGAGGGTCAACGCCCGCATGCCCTTGCAGATCGCCCTCCACCCTTAACCCTCAGCAACAACCCCCGACTGGGCGTCGAAAGCCACCACCAAGGACTTCATCGATGTGCCCTCAACGGATTTTTAGGCCCGCTTTGAAGAGTAAGGTTGGCGACTAGAATACTGCGCCACTCACCTTAAGGTGGCTTCATTATATCATAGCTGGCGGATTCGGTGCAAGTAACCTAATGGTCTCGCTGGATGATAAAGGTTGCTAAGTCCCTTAATAGTCCCGCTGTGTTCGGAAAGCTATCTAGTGCTACGTGGCAGTCCTCCACACAACTCGCGGCCATCTCTCTTGATTTCTCCAAACCGTAAAGCCTTGGATAGGTCTGCTTGCCTCGAGCTTGATCCGTCCCTACAGCTTTACCAAGTTGCTCGGTCTGGCCAACTTCGTCTAGGATATCATCAGTGATCTGGAAGGCTAGGCCGAAGCTCTCAGCATAGCGCGTGATTTTCTCTAATTGCTCATCGCTTGCTCCACCTAGGATCGCGCCTCCCCTCAACGCGGCGGTGAAAAGGGCGCCGGTCTTATGGTCGTGAATATAGAGCAAAGTCTGTTCATCGAGCCCGCGGTTCTGGCCTGAAATATCCACTACTTGTCCCCCTACCATCCCCTGGGATCCCGCACCTTGAGCTAACTCCCCGATGACGCGGACGGTGGCCTCATATGAAACTCTATACTTCTTAGGCATCCTGGCTAGCTCTGCAAATGCTTCTGTTAGAAGAGCGTCTCCAGCCAAGATCGCTATCGCCTCGCCGAATACAATGTGATTCGTGGGTTTTCCCCTCCTAAGGTCGTCATTATCCATCGCTGGCAGATCATCATGAATGAGGGAATAGGCGTGAACCATTTCGATCGCTGCAACAAGGCCATGAGTATCTTGGATGTTACCGCCCACCGCCTCGCAGGCTGCCATGACCAGAAGAGCCCTCAGGCGCTTACCGCCTCCGAGAGTAGAATAGCGCATCGATTCATGGAGTATCTCGGGAACCACCTGAGCCCTTGGTAGGGCTTCTTCAAGAATTGCTTCCACTTGTTGAACTAGTTTCTTCACGACTGCTCCACCTCCAGTGTCTGAACTTGTCCTTCCTTCACCATTATCTCGATTTTTGCCTCTGCCTGATCGAGCTTCTCATTGCAGAACCGAGCCACTTTTACGCCTTCTTCAAACAATACAAGGGCTTCATCCAAGGCAGGATCGCCCTGTTCGAGGCTACGCACAATCTCCTCCAGACGGGCTAGGGCCTCTTCAAATTTCAGCTCACTCATGTGACCATCTCCCTTCTACCTTGCAAGATAAGGAGCCTTGCTGCAAGGTGACATGAACCATTTCGCCGATCCCAACTTGTTTAGCTTGGCGAACAAGTTGCCCCTGATCATCTTGGCAAATAGAATAGCCACGACCGAGTGTCTTAAGAGGGCTAAGAGTCTCAAGTTTTCCTATAATATTGGCCAGTTTCCCCCGCCTCAACACTACATTATTACGATGCAAACGCCCCAAATTTGTCCACAGTTCATCGAGGCGTTGCCTTCGTTGATTGAGATGGTGGCCGGGTCTTTGCAGGACAGGGCTTTGACTTAACTGTGTGAGATAACGTCTCTCCGACTGTACTCTGCGCCTCAAGGCGATAATCAGACGATTCTGCAACGAGGCAACCCCTGTGAGTAGATCAGACTGTCTGGGAACTACAAGCTCCGCCGCCGCGGAAGGAGTCGGGGCCCTGAGATCCGCCACAAAATCTGCAATAGTAACATCAGTTTCGTGGCCACAAGCAGAGACAACAGGCACCTTTGATTGGGTGATTGCCCGTGCTAGCCCCTCGTCGTTAAAGGCAGCAAGCTCCTCAAAGGACCCACCACCGCGGCCGATAATTATGACGTCCACATCGGTTCGTTGGGCCATAGACAGTGCGTCAATCAAGCTCTCCGGCGCAGATTCGCCTTGCACTTGGGCGGGAAAAACCAAGACCTTCACTCCGGGGTAACGCCTAGTAAGAACATGAAGAATATCGCTTAGCGCCGCCCCTGAAGGGGAGGTGATCACTCCAACCCTATGGGGCAAAGCTGGTAGTGTCCGTTTCCTCGTAGCGTCAAAGAGACCTTCTTCCGCGAGCTTCATCTTCAACTGCTCAAAAGCCAGGTGTAAGGCGCCGGTACCCTGGGGAAGAAGCAAATCGACGTATAGTTGGTACTCACCATTGGCCTCATACACACCTAGGGAACCAACTGCGACTAGAGTATCCCCATTCTTAGGAACAAAATCCAGACGTTGATTACGACTACGAAACATAACCGCCTTGATCCTGCTGTGGGCATCTTTCAAGGAAAAATACATATGTCCTGAGCGGTGATGGATAAAGTTGGAGACTTCCCCCTCCACCGCTATACTCTGAAAGCCCGGGCTGGAAAGGACAGATTTGATCTTGTTTGTTAGTTCACTGACCGAAATCGGTTGCATCAAAAGGGTCCACCTCCTTGCCTATCTGCGACATGCATCCAGAAACGAAGGCGCTATATAGGGCCGCCCCATACGCATTGTCCACACTATAGATGGGTTTGGCGAAATACAAACGCCACTGGGGTAATTGCTCACGAAGGACTTGGCGAATGATCTGATTGGATGCCACCCCGCCCACAATCAAAAGTTCCAGGCCCGGATACTCATCCTCGGACCAACGAATCCATTTCACTAGCGTGCGGGCAATACTCAAGAAACAAGCCCGGGCGCAAGATTCGGGAGACGCTTGTCCAACTAGCCTTTCTAGGGCGGTAAGTGGCCCAGAAAAACTCACCATTCCATCGCGATGAAAGGTTGGCACAGGAACACTCTCCGTAGTGCGGATTGCCAACTGCTCTAGGGAGGGTCCAGATGGAAACGGCAGACCCATTTTTACCCCCAATCGATCCACAAGCTGACCGGCGTGGAGATCCAAGGTTTCACCTAACAGCTGAATCTCGAGCCGATGGCTGTGATCATCCCGTTTAACCAGCGTTAGTTCGGTTGTCCCCCCCGACAGGTGTATTGCTAAAAACTCCCTGCCATGGGGCCCCCCTGCACTGCCAATGCCACCCCAAATGTGGGTTTCTTGATGGGTAATTCTGTGACAAGGTACACCAAGCATATGGCCAAGAGCCTCTGCTAGGGATAGACCAGGCAAGAAAACTGGAAGGTAGGACTGTTCCTGGGGGCGCGGTTTTTCCGATACACCTATGGAGACCAGTTTATTTCCTTTTAGAGCAACTGCCAGTTTTTCGGTGATTTGCGGTATATTCTGCACATGTTGAAATAAGGCTTCCGATTGCCGCAAACCTCGCGAACCAGAAGCCACCTCCAAAATTATTCGCTCATCAGCCTTGATCTTTCCATCTTGACCGAGGAGGCACATTGACGTAGTGTAGTTACTTGTATCAATTCCGAGAACAACATTCATTGAAAATTGCCTTCTCGAACCACGGTACCCAGAAGGCCGTTGATAAACCTAGGAGATTCGTCATCCCCAAATTCTTTGGCTAATTCCACAGCCTCGTTGACAGCAACGCCCACCGGGATCCCATCCATAAACACGATTTCGTAGATGGCGAGCCGCAAAATGCTACGATCTATAAACCCAAGGCGGTGTACCTCCCAGGCCTTCGATATCATGCTGATCTGTGCGTCCAAGGCATGGACTTGCTGATACACTCCTCGCACCACAGTTGTCACATAATCCCGGTTCTCCTGGCTCAACTCCACGGTATCAAGCCTCTGGGCCAAAGCCGACTCAACGTCACTTTTACTCAGGTCAATCTGAAACAAGGTCTGAAACGCAACCTGACGGGCTAATCGTCTGCTCAAACAAGATCACCTCGAAAATCGACTGATAATACTGCCACCATCACGTGGCAAATCCAGGCGTGAACCCAAAAAGATTCCTAGCGCAATGCAAAGTACAACAAATAGACCTTTTAATAGGCCGAAGACGATGATGATCCAACCCACAATGAGGCCCATAACGGCCCCCAGCACTTTTCCGAAGTGAGCACCGAGTATCGCCAGCAGCTTATCCTTCATACCACGCACCCCTTTGCCTATCTATCGAGATCAACTGGATTCTCAGCGGAGTTTTTGGTGATCCCATCAACAAATACTTCGATTTCTTGAATCACAATTCCAACCGTTTTTTCGACATAGGCTCTGACGCTTTCCTGCAACTCCTCAGACAACTGCGAAAGATTGTGGTCCGGATACACAGTAACTCTGAGAGTCACCTTAGGGCCAACTACATCGGTAAATGATGCCCTTACTTGTGCCAAACCAGGAATTTGCTCCGCAGCCTCCACTATGAGGCTTTCCACACAAGCCGTGCTAATCTTAACCTCACCCAATTCCCTGGGGTATACGATGAACCTTTTTTTCTCATACCGAGTGACCAGCACCACAATGTAGATGGCGAGAAGCATGAAAATCAGTGTTACTATGCCACCATCAAGGAGCAGGCCTGAACTAAGCCAGTCGATGACAAAAGTACTACCCCAAATGGTGGCTAACAAGAGACCTGCCAGAACGGCCAAGACCAGGGCTGTGATTCCCAGCAAGATGCGATCAAGTACTATCATCTCATTTCCCCCTAGGTACTGGCACTGACGCTTCTTCGCCCTTTTTCTCTTGAGGAAATTGCACTCCCAGGACGTGCAGATTCACTTCCATCACGTCCAGTCCAGTCATGACTTCAATCGCCCTCTTCACGTTCTCCTGGATCTGTTGGGCAACTTCCGGGATACTATAGCCGTACTCTATGATCAAGTACAAATCAACAACGCATTCATGTTCTCCAACATCCACTTTAACGCCCTTAGACAAGTTGCGATGTCCGAGCATTTCTGCGATGCCACCGGCTATTCCCCCGCTCATTCCAGCTACACCAGGAACTTCGACTGCGGCCAAACCAGCGATGATTCCCACAACATCATTGGCAATCTTAATATCGCCCAATTCGCTACGTCGTTCGGTTTCCGACATTTTCTTACACCTCCTGCAGTTATTATACCAAACTATTCCTTAGCCGACAATTCTGTTTCTGCCAGCCACCGTTCCAAGAAGTCGGTAGAGAAGCGAGCCTCCCGAAATCGTGGGTCCTCTATCATCGCCCGGTGAAACGGAATCGAGGTCTCTATTCCTTCCACCGTCAGTTCACTGAGGGCCCGGCTCATGCGTTCAATCGCTTCATCACGATCTGCGCCCCAGGCAATGAGTTTGCCAAACATCGAGTCATAATAGGGCGGGATGGTGTAACCCTGATAGACGTGACTATCCCACCGAACGCCATATCCACCTGGGACAAACAACTCCTGAATGAGACCTGGTGAAGGGCGTGAGTTTTGTCGCACCGCTTCGGCATTAATCCGGCACTCGATGGCGTGCCCTTCGGGTAAAATGTCACTTTGCTCATAGCCGAGGGTCTCACCTGAAGCGATCCGGATCTGCTCTTTTATCAAGTCATAGCCATACACCACTTCAGTTACGGGGTGCTCGACCTGAATCCGTGTGTTCATTTCCATGAAGTAAAAGTCCCCAGACCTATCAAGGAGAAATTCCATAGTCCCAGCATTGCGGTAGTTGACCGCCTTGGCGCCTAACACCGCGACGCGTCCCATTTCCGTGCGCAAGGCATCGTCCACTGCCGCGGAGGGGCACTCCTCTATCAGCTTTTGGTGACGACGTTGCAGCGAACACTCCCTTTCGCCAAAATGGACGATGTTGCCAAAGTTGTCTCCAAAAAGTTGAATTTCTATGTGCCTTGGTGATTCAATATACTTTTCCAAATACACTGCATCATTATTAAATGCTGCTGCTGCTTCAGCGCGGGCGGTGTTATAACCCTTGAGTAACTCTGTTTTATTGTGGGCTAGTCTCATGCCCTTACCACCGCCACCCGCACTAGCTTTAATCATCACTGGGTAGCCAATTTCCTGGGCAATAGTCGCCAGTTCCGCCTCATCACGAATGGGACCATCACTGCCTGGAACAACTGGAACTCCCGCGGCCTGCATGGTGGCTTTGGCCCTAGCTTTATCACCTAAGAGCTCAATGCTCTGGGCCGTAGGACCAATAAAAACTAAATTGTGTGCCTCACACATCTCCGCAAAAAGGGCATTTTCGCTCAAATAGCCATAACCAGGATGAATTGCATCAGCACCATTGGAAATGGCGGCTGCTAGAATATTCTGGGCGTTCAGGTAGCTTTTTTGCGAGGCGGCAGGGCCTATGCACACCGCCCTATCAGCCCACTTGGTATGTAGCGATGTACGATCCGCTTCTGAATATACTCCAATGGTTTCGATGTTTAACTCACGACAAGCCCTGATGATCCTCAAAGCGATCTCGCCTCTGTTCGCGACTAAGATTCTACGCAACATAGGATACCCCCTAAACCTTAGGATCGATCAGCAAGAGGGGCTGTCCATATTCCACGGGCTCACCGTTTTCGACCAGAATCTGTTTAACAACGCCCTTCACTTCCGACTCTATTTCGTTCATCATCTTCATCGCCTCTATAATAAACAGAACCTGACCTTGCGAAATAGCCTCCCCCACGTGAATGAAGTGTTCCGCATCTGGCGCTGGTGCACGATAGAATGTGCCCACCATGGGGGCAGCAATTTCTATCAAGCCAGCCCTACTTTCTGTCGCTGGTACGGGGACACTGCCTTGCGGTGCCGCAGTCATGGTTTCCAGGGTCTGAATCGCTAAAGGTTGTGCTCCTTTAAGCTCTTTACGAATGCGAACACGAAAATCCTGTTCCTGGATTTCCACGTCTGTTACATCGGTAGAACTAATCAGGGAGATTAATGCCTTGATCTGTTCAAAGTCCATATCTGGTAGTACACCTCTTTCTTAATGTATCACAACCTAATTCGCTAACATTGTTCCTTCTCCTCCAAAAAAAGAAGCCTCAGACTGCTGAGGCTTGCCGGGGGGGTCGAATTTTTTCTACACACCAATCGTTTCATCCACGATCGTTATGCCCTCAAGTCTGATTCCCGTGAGTCGTTGCACCAACTCACCGATGCGTGCCGCCTCATCCCTGACTAGTGTTACGGGAACCACAACGGTGATAGCCTCCCTATCCAAAAGAACCAGCGCATCCAGGTAACCCTGGGCCTTTAATAAGTTTTCGATTTCAGTTTCCCGGCTTATTTTTTCTATGAAGGCTTGTAAGTCTGCTTGAGCCTGCTCTTTCCGTTCCTTATCTGTATCGACGTCATAGGCAAAGTTCTGCAGTAACTCGACCTGTCTGCTCCGCATCCGTTCTCGCTCCAATTTATACTCTGAAAACTTCGTCGGAATTGTTCGCACAGTTACGGGTTCGACTAATACGACTTGACCGAAGCTACTCTCTCCCTCGGAGATTACCTCACTATTATTATCGAACCCCTCATCCACTCGAAAGACGTAAACCAGGGCTGCAATCACCATCACCATAATCAGTAGATTCCAAAGGATTTTCTTTCCGCGAAATACATAAAACCTAGCCATACTCACCATCCTTCCTATTGTTTGAACAAAACTTCAATTCGATACATGGGTACCTGTAAGGCAGTGGCAACCGCTTGAGAAACAGCTAGCCGTAAATCTGGGCGAGACTCCCGATCGACAACGACCAAGACCCCCCTAACTACAGGCTCTATTTCCTCGAGAACGAGCGGCACCTCCTTCCGTTCAGCATCATTTCGTAGCAGGACTGGATTTGACGTCCAGCGTCGTTCCATCAATCCCTCAGTGTTGTAGCGTTCCTCCTCAGTGAGATCATAAGCAATAATAAGTCTAGGACCCCGTTCCATCGTCAAGAACACTTGGGTACGTTTTCCCCCGAGCATGGTGTTCAAGATGTCTTGGAGCTCCTTCTCCAAATGTTCTTGAGTCGAACTCCAAGCGCTTGCTTCGATAGGGAGCACTGGTGAAGGATTCGTTGTTAGCCCTGCCGGAGTCGAAGGTTGTAGCATGAGAATACCTACACCAACGATTAAGCCTACAGCTAACCAACTGAACACCTTTTTTTGCCCTTCGCTAAGCCGGTTCCATAACTCTCCCATATTCCACCCCACTATTCTGTCCAACGCTCCACAGAAACTTGTTTAACCGGGATATTTAATAAGGATGCCACAATATGGCTCACTGTCTCTGCCGAAGACGTCTCAAAGGGTTGCAAGAAAACCTGGAGGAGGGTACTCCCCCGCTCAGAACCTTTAACCTTCACCTTGACCTCGTGGACGTAGTCGAGGCTTCTGAGCACATCCTCTAATTGGGTAGCCAGAACACCAGTATCCTGCTGCAAGAAAGGGGTAGTGGCCGCGAGCTGTACTTGTTCGCCCCGGATCTGCACACTAGGGTCTGGTGGACCACCACTAATCCAGGACAAATCAACGTCCCGGATATCTTGGTTCAGAAATATAGCAAGGGGCTGTAACACTGCGAGCATGAGTACCAGACCAAGCACAAGCCTGGAATACTTACCCAGCTCACCGGAGGGCAAGAGCATTTCTAGGATCGCCAGGAGAATGACTAGGCTCAACAAAGTCTGCAGCCATTGCTTCCAATACATTCTTCTCACCTCATAAACACTGCCAGGTTACCTATGCCCACGAGAATCGTTATGGCTAGGAAGAACATCAAGGCAACGGTGGCCAAAGCTATTAACACAAGCATTAAAGATGATTCCATCGTACCAAGAACTTGCACGATCCGTTTGTCACAGATCGGTTCTAAGATTGCACCGACAATTTTATAAACGACGATCATGGCCCAAACCTTCAGGAGCGGGGTCGCTACGATTAGCATGATCATCACCAGGCCGAAAACACCCACAGCATTTTTGATCAAGAGTGAGCCGCCAGCAACAACCTCTAGCGTATCTGCAAACATTCCGCCTGCTATCGGTATGAATGTCTTGGTCAAGTACTTGGCAGTGCGTAAAGAAATTCCATCGGTTACTGGTGCAATAGCGCCCCTGACGACCATGAAACCAGAAAATACGATGAAACAGATGCCCAATAAGGCGATCACACCCTGTCTAAGTAGACTCCCTAGTTTCGGGAAGGCAAGTTCTGTACTGAAATGGGCAACTAAAGAAAATGCAGTACTGAAAAGGATCATCGGTAGCAGCAGGTTTTGAACCAAGCCCGCAATCGTTCCTACTAATGCCCATAACAAGGGATGGAACACTGCAGCAGAGGTAATCCCGCCCACAGCCACCAAAAGCGAGGAAAGCATGGGAATTAGTGCGTACATGAACCCCACCATCTGTTCGATGGCATTTTTCGCCACACCAGACGCAATCTGAAAGCTTTGCAGCCCAAGCATAACAAGGACCAAAAAACAAACCGCAAAGGCCAAATCGACGACAGCCTTGGTTCCAAAGGAGTGACTTAATCGTTCCAAGAGAGCGGCCAGGATGCCGATCACCGCTAACTGACGCAAAAGATGTAAGCTCAAGTAGAGTTCCCGCAGAAAGTTCTGCAATACGAGCACGAGGAGTCCAGTTGGAGGTGGAACAGAATCTGATCCTCCCAACAAGTCCCCTAGGTCGAGGCCAGGGAGATAGTCCTGATACTCCTGTTCCAAAAGTCCGATAAAATCCAAGAGCTGGTCCAGATCCAAAGCTTCCAATTGGGCTTGGATCGAATCTTCATACGGTTGGGCATCTAGTACGTTCTGGGCCTGCCCTGCCCAGGCTAGACCCAATAGGATTACCAGAGTAACTGAAGTCATGATCCATCGTTTCATCTGCATCACCTTAGAAGCCCAGTATGCCGAACAATGTATATAAGATGGCCTGCAGTAAAGGCAGAGCGATGAGCAGGATGACAAGTTTACCGGCTAACTCGATCACAGACGAGATTGCCTCTTCACCAGCCTCACGGCTGATCTGCACCCCAAATGAAGTAAGATAGGCTACGCCAATGGTTTTCAGTACCGGGTTCAAATACAAAGAGCTCACCTGGGCCTCCCTAGCCAAAGCAGTTAACGCTCCAAAGGCGTTGGTAAATTGGGGGATCAGGCCGAGGACAATAACTGCCACGAAGGCAATGGCAACCAGCACAGCCCAAGCCGGTTGCTCGTCTCTAAGATGGGCTTGAAAGACAGTCAGAACAATTCCTATTCCAATGACCAGAGGAAGCCATAGCAAGTGGCTCACCACCTAAAAACGGCTTCAACGTCTGAAAAAAGCTGTCCCACCATTTGGACCAGCCACAAAAGAACAATGATCACACCAGCTAGACTCAACATCTGCGCCTGTTCTTTTCTGTCAGCCTGAACTAAGAATATGTTGAGGACTGCCACCAAGATGCCCAGTCCGGCGATACGATAAATCGGAGACAAATCGGTCACGTCGATCCCCCCCTAGAGCAAGAGTAGACAGATCAGCAATCCTGCCGAAAAACCTAGATACTGCCACAAGCGAGTTTGCTTATCGCGTTCCTCCCCGGCATGCTGCAAAGCCTGTTCGAGATGATGAAGCAATACTTTCAGATGTTTGCCCTGTTCTGTGCTGTCACTCATCCCTAGTACATCTCCCAGGCTCCGTAGGTCTTCAAGAGCAGACTTTGGCAAGCCATTAGCTCCAAGAATGGCCAGACCTTCCTCCCAGATTAACGGAAAGGGTTCACCTGTTCCTTCTTGGAGTCTGATGCTTAGCCTGCGTAGAAATTTGCCTATAACTCCGGAGAATTGAGGGACCTGAGCAGTTAAAACCTGGGGTAATGTTGTACGAGCAAATTGAATTTCTGATTCCAGTACCTGAATAAACGTAATTAACTGTCGCAGATTATTGACTTGGTTGGAGAAGCTTCGAGCAATTATTACGCCCATGGCTCCTGAGGAGAACACGATGAGCACAACCGCAAACCCCCTGAACATAGACACATCTCCACCCCTGTCCTCATCATCTTATGTACTGCCACCTACTCTTAGAACCGATTCTATAGTACCTGGTCCTCTCCGTCGCGATAATATGACGACCAGTTCAAACATACCTAGACTATCTTTGGCCCATTGTCTCCCCTTCAAGTTTTCCCAGGAGTCCCCATGGCAGGTAGCAATGACTTTCACGCCACTGCGGGCGAGTTCAGCAAGGATTAGGGCATCGCCTCCATGACCTATTTCATCTGTCACCACCACTTGAGGGTTGAGCCCACGTAGAGCATGATACACCCCCGTTTCTTTGCCATATCCATCCAGAATGTCGGTCTGCATACCAACATCCAACTGGGGCACACCAAGATAACAGGAAGCAATTTCAGAACGTTCGTCTATTACAACGACTTGCAGGCCGCTGTTTGCCACTTGACGGGCGAGATCGCGCAATAGCGTGGTCTTGCCACCTCCGGGAGGAGAGACAATTAAGGTGGAAAGAATGCGCGAATCACCTTTGACCATAACCCGGCTGGCCAGTGCATCCGCTGCCCCAACCACTGCCCGGGCCTGACGAAAGTTCAATGATGAAATGTTCTTGATCGTTTTCAACTGGCCGTTGCTGTATACCGCCTGGCCACCAAGACCCACCCTATGTCCACCAGGCAAAGTCAAATACCCGCCCTGGATCTCTTGCTCCCAGGCATACCACGAACCTTCCGTCACGATCTGTAACGTGCGATCAAGATCCTCTTTGGTCACTGTATAGGCTTCCAGCGCTACAACAGGTTGTCCCTTGGAGGATAGAAAGGCAGAACCCCTGGCATCCTTAATCATTAGGGGCCGATGAAGACGGATTCGCACCTCTTCGAGGGTAGATGAGTTTGCCTGAGTAACAACATTCCTTATAGCCGGGGCTAAATACTTCAACATGAACCTCACCCTTTGCCACACTCTATGCAAGGCAAGGACAAGGTATGCAAAAAAAGTTGCCCCAGATGGGGCAACCCTGCTCTTACCTTATGTGTTTCCGATTGTCTGTTACAGATTAATCCTTGTCCACGATTGTATCTTCTTCGAAGAGATCTTCAAGGTCCTCGAAGTCTGTAGTCTCGAACACCACTGCGTCACAACGAGGGCATCTCACCTGTACACCTTCATCAAACAGGAACTCTTCATCAAAGGTGACTACGTCTTCGCACTCCGGGCATTCGACTTCTACTAACGAATCCTCAAAGTCCTCCCAGTCATCATCCTCACATCCACAATCGGACTCGTGCCCATCTTCGTCTGAGAACACCTCGTCCTCCAAGTAGGCGAGGTCAAAGTCCACTTCCTCCAAGTATTCATCTAGTTCGTCCTGGGCTTGTGCCAAGTCATCCACTTCATGCGCCAGTTCCTCGAGAATCTGAAGAGTTTTGGCGAAGAGGAAACCGTTCCGTCCCTCTGCCATGGAAGGATCACCGTCAATAATCCCCCTCAAGTAAGCAATCTTCTCTCTAATAGTCTCCAACAAGTCCACCTCCTGATTTTTCTGTCTGCCTAAGCCCGTGAGAGATACTCTCCAGTCCTAGTATCAACCTTAACCTTCTCACCTTGATCCACAAACAATGGTACCTGGATAGTAATACCCGTTTCCAACGTAGCGGGTTTTGTCGCACCCTGTGCTGTATCCCCTCTGAATCCGGGTTCTGTCTGGGTTACCTCAAGAATGACGGTAGTAGGTAAATCCACTCCTACCGCTTGGTTTTGATAGAATTGAATCCCAAGAGTCATGTTCTCCAACAGATATTTAGGGGCGTCTCCGAGGTCATTGCTTCTTAAAGCAATCTGATCATAGGTTTCCATATCCATAAAGAAATACTCGCCATCTGCGGTGTACATGTACTGCATCTGACGCGATTCAATATGGGCCCGGGCAATGCGTTCGCCTGCCCTAAAAGTCCTTTCGACACTGGCCCCACTACGAATGTTCTTCAGCTTAGTTCGAACAAACGCTGCGCCTTTCCCGGGTTTAACGTGGAGAAAGTCAACCACACTATAAATATCGCCTTCGAGTTCAACGGTTACGCCCGTCCTCAAATCATTGACTGAGATCACTGCTTCTTCCCCCTTATCCTACTACAAACAATTCTTTAAAGGTAGAGGACAACACCTCATGACCATCTTCTGTAACCAAGACCAGATCTTCAATGCGAACACCACCAAAGCCTGGTAAATATACGCCAGGTTCTACGGTGACAATCATGCCCGGTTGCAGCTTTGTATGATCTG
>WPCH01230360.1_pt1 | contig 16471 bp, 16 predicted proteins | sample 5399881 | NCBI WGS metagenome assembly WPCH01 (sample SAMN12869468, study PRJNA574797) | sludge metagenome | isolation source: wastewater treatment of pH5 | place: China:Beijing | collected 2019-05-20
GCATTGCTTTCACATTTGCGGCGACTAAAGGTAAAAAAAAGGCAGGGCAAGTATTGAGCCTTAATGGCATTCACCAGATCTAAATGCGTGGTTGCCTGCACGTCTGGCCTTCCGTCAAAACTATCGGCCATGAGCCTACGATGCTTTTTTTGCACTGAGTTCATGGTGGTAAAGCCCATAGAACGCTCATAAAGGGAGTGTTTAAGGGGAACAACGCGCTCAAAATGAGTGACGACTTCGATTTTTTGCTTCTGAACATCCTGGATCCAGCTAGCCAGTTGGTCCACATTGGGAATGGTAGCACTTAAGCCCAAAAAGCGCATGGTGGGAGGCATGAAGATTAGACTTTCCTCCCAGACACTTCCTCGTTCGGGATCATCGATGTAGTGCACTTCATCAAAAATCACGTAGCGAACGTCACTGACACGTTCGGGGTCTTCTTGGAGCATATTCCGAAAGATCTCGGTAGTCATGATTAAAATAGGTGCCTCAGGGTTGATGACCACATCACCGGTTAAAATCCCCATGGCTTCTGGGCCTACTAAAGCTTTGAACTCCCGAAACTTTTGATTACTCAGCGCCTTGATGGGAGCAGTGTAGACCACCCGTCCCCCTTCGCGGAAGATTTTTTCGATAATATAGTCAGCGATCAAGGTTTTTCCCACGCCGGTGGGAGCCGCTACCAAGACGGACTTATTCTCATCGATGAAATCCACAGCGCGTTGCTGGAAGGGATCTAGGGTGAAACCACGATACATACGGGTAGTTGATTGTGTATTCAAGGATAGCCTCCTCATCTAAAGCAATGATATATATAAATTCGCCTGTGAAGTACAATTACCTTTGTTTATGTTTTCCCCTTCGGGACCGAAAAAGACTGAAACACCTAAGCCTGGCTATGGTACAATATGGGTGAGAGTGAGGGATGCAAATGCCTGACCAGGAAACCATCAAAAAATTAGTTGGACGTTATGACCTCAGACTGCTGATTTACTTTGGAAGTTATCAGACAGAGTTTTATGGACCGAAGAGCGACATCGATATCGCTTACTTGGCCAACAAATCCTTATCAGCCTATGAGAAGATGGAACTCCACAAGGACTTGATGCTAGCTCACCGCAAGAGCGAAATTGACTTGGTGGATTTACAGACAGCCGAACCTATCCTCCGCTACGAAATTGCGAAAAATGGGAGGTTACTCTTCGAACAAGAAGAAGGACTATTTGAACGGTATGCCCTCTTTTACATTAAACGGATTTATGAGTTGAGACCTGTAATTAAAGAACGCATGCGCCTGCTTATGAAGGAGATAAAGGAGTTGAATATTGATGAGTGATGTGATGGCGATCTGCAACAGACTTCAAGTTTTACTTGACTATTACAGGGAGTTTCAAGAATCGACTGAGAGAATTACCTTGGAAGAGTATCTGTCTAATCGAGGCCAGCGCAGAATAGTTGAACGTCTCACCCAACTAATCGTAGAATGCAGTACGGACATTAATAACATGATCCTCAAGTATCTTCGCAAATCTCCAGCAACAGACTATTTCAACTCTTTTCTTGATCTAGCTGAACATGGCGTAATCGATTTGGACTTTGCTTTGACCATAGCTCCATCTACTGGACTTCGGAATATTCTCGTGCACGAATACGCCAAGATCGATGACTCCATTGTCTACCATTCTATCCAGAGCCTCTTAAACCAATATGGTCAATATCTTAAAAAAATCGCTGACTATCTTGATTGTGAAATCCAATAGCATGGTTAACCCTCGGGTTCGGAATACTAGTTCAAGGAGGTAGACCATGCAAAACGATATTCGCTTTAGCTTTGATAATTCTTACGCCCGCCTACCTGAATCCTTCTTCTCCTTCGTGGATCCCACCCCTGTTCCGTCACCCCAAGCCGTCTTGATCAATACCAAGTTAGCTCAGCATCTTGGTCTTGATGTCAAGGCGTTAAGGAGCGACTCTGGGATTAGGATCCTAGCAGGAAGTCAAATCCCACCAGGAGGATTGCCTCTGGCACAAGCATATGCAGGCCATCAATTTGGCCAATTTACCATGCTCGGTGACGGCCGTGCGTTGCTCCTTGGTGAGCACATCACACCATCGAATGAACGCTGCGATCTACAGCTTAAGGGCTCTGGAAAGACGCCCTACTCGAGAGGGGGTGATGGAAAGGCGACGCTTGGTCCCATGCTTAGAGAATACATTATTAGTGAGGCCATGCACGCCTTGGACATTCCAACAACTCGCAGTCTCGCCGTTATCACCACAGGGGAGACGGTCTATCGCGAAACCGCCTTACCTGGAGCTGTGTTAAGCAGAATAGCCCAGAGTCACCTGCGGGTTGGCACCTTCCAGTATGCCTCCCTCTTAGGAACCGAAAAAGATCTCCAGATCCTAGCAGACTACACCATAGAGCGCCATTACTCAAATCTAAGCACTGAAGCCAACAAGTACCTAGGGCTTCTCAAGGAAGTAATCGCTGCCCAAGCTTCTTTATTGGCTAAATGGATGCTGGTGGGTTTTATCCACGGTGTCATGAATACAGATAATATGACCATTAGCGGTGAAACCATAGATTATGGTCCTTGTGCCTTTATGGATACCTTTGATCCTTCTACTGTCTTCAGTTCCATCGATCACTACGGGCGTTATGCCTATGCAAATCAACCGAAAATTGCTGAATGGAATTTAGCCCGTTTTGCAGAAGCCCTTCTTCCCTTATTGGACAGCGACGAAGGGAAAGCACAAGTGCTTGCGCAAGATGAATTAGAGAAGTTTTCTACCCTGTACGACAGACATTTCATAGTTGGTATGCGAAGTAAGCTCGGACTCACTAGCGCCGAGGATGAAGATAAAAATCTAATTCGAGATCTCTTGCACTTGATGTACGAACAGAAATCCGACTACACAAATACATTTTTGGATCTCACCTTCGACCGACTTGACGAAAGCTTTTCCCCTTGGAAGACTCGCTGGGAAAGGCGTTTGAACCGTGAAGGGGGTAATTGGGAGGCAGCGCAGGAACTCATGAAGAGAAGTAATCCTGCGATCATTCCTCGCAACCACCGGGTTGAAGAAGCACTTCGCCCTGCAGTTCAATCTGGCGATTATGGACCGCTGAGAGAGCTTCTGAATGTTCTGGAAAATCCATTTTCCCACAACCCCAAGCAAGCGGAGTTCTCTAAGCCACCAGAAGCAAGCGCCACACCATACCGCACCTTTTGTGGAACCTAAAATTAAGCGCATACTTGATAGACATGGCGAAACATAAGGTGTATACTAATGATTATAGAGCAACCGTCAGGTTGCAGCAATCCATTGAGGAAACGCCAAGGAGGTGTCGAAATGAAAGATAGAGTGCAGAGTGTTTTAGATAGAATTCGTCCATCCCTTCAGGCCGACGGCGGAGATGTGGAATTAGTTGGGGTCAGCGAAGACAACGTTGTTACAGTTAGACTAACCGGTGCCTGTGTAGGATGTCCCATGTCCCAATTGACGTTAAAGGGTGGCATTGAGAGAATTCTCAAACATGAAATTCCAGAGGTCGTCTCGGTAGAAGCAGCCCAATAAACATGAAGAGGAGCCTGGGGCTCCTCTTTTTGCATGTTCGAGAAAGGAGCGTTCCCTTGAGTTTCAGAGAATTAGAGGCAGTTATTTATAAAGCCGGCTTCGACGCTTTCGCTATCATGCCGGCTCGACCAGTTAGTCACATGCTTCCTATTCTCAAGGAAGCGCAAACAGAAGATCGCTATCCAGACTTCGTTGATCCAGATATTACAAAACGCGTTGATCCAAGAAATTTGCAGAGAAGCGCGAAGAGCATCATTAGTCTTGCCATGGCTTACAACACTGGTCAGCCTGGAAAAACACCTAGGCTCCATGGAGCCGTATCCCGCTCCGCATGGGGTCTTGACTATCACCGGATCCTAAGTGAGGCCATGGATAAAATTGTGGATTATCTAAAAGAACACCAGGGCGCGGTGGAGTGTACCAAAGCAGTGGATACTAGTTTTCTCATTGACCGGGCCCTTGCGGTAGAAGCTGGTCTGGGTTATCCTGGCAGCAATTGTGCGGTCTATGTACCCCCCTTTGGGTCATGGGTTTTCTTAAGCGAAATCCTAGTCGATGTGGCCCTTAGTCCCACCAAAGAAGAAGATAAAAATCATTGGTCCTGTCCTGCCCATTGCGACCTTTGTGTGCAAGCATGTCCAACGGGAGCCCTTTTTGCTCCTGGTAAGATAAAACCTAAGCGCTGCATTTCATATCTGACCCAAATGTCTGGTTCTATTCCACTAGAGTTTAGAGATAAAATCGGAAATAAGCTCTGGGGCTGCGATATTTGTCAACAGGTTTGTCCCACTAATCAAGAGGCGCACTTAAGTTCGCACCAAGAGTTTAAACCGCTCATCGGTCCGCATATAGATCTGGTGTCCTTACTGGATCTAACAAAAGCTGAATTTGCAGAGATGTTTGGCGAAACCAGCATGGCTTGGCGGGGCAAAAATACCATTCAGCGAAACGCCTCTATTGTCCTGGGTAATCAGGGGAATACAGAAGCGCTGCCTATTTTAGAAAAAACAGCCCATGAGCATCCAAGCACCGTCGTGAAGGAAGCCGCAGCATGGGCCGTGAAGAAGATACAATCCGATTAATTCACCTTCTGCTTGGCGCTTTCTAGCGCCTTTTTTAGTCGATCGCCATAGGGGCCATTAATATGAGTTGTGGATTCAAGAGCTCTTTCCAGAAACGTTACAGCCTCAGGTCCCCCATAACGACCAATAGAAATGGCCATCTGAGCCTTTTCTTCGTTCTCTTCAGGATAATGCTCAAAGATCTCCGCAAGCAAGCTCCACCGACGTTTCGTGGGAGGACCATGGGACAAAAAGAGAGCGAGATAGGGTAACAACTGCGAGTCACGATTGGCCCTGGCAAAACGCCTCATAGCTGGCAGGGCTTTTACATCAAAGGACTTGAGTAGAGTCCAACACTCATAGAACAGGGGATCCTCAAAGTCCAATTCAGCTAAAATTTGTAGAACAGCGGCACTAACCTCACTCAGTCCCCACCTGTTGCAGTAAACGAGTAATCGCATTATGAAGGCTTGATTCATGTCCTCGTTCGCAACCCGAGCTTCAAGGATCATGACAGTTAGATCCACCACTTGTTGATCAGGTTCGACATCCATATATTCAAAGCTAAAAAATAGACTCTCGAAGAAACGATCATACTTATCGGTACTCGGTGGCATGTTTAGATCTGTATACCCCGATCCACCTTGCCGGAAATTACGGAAGACTCCTAAATCAGACACTACATTGCCTTTCACTTTCTGACGTTTTTGCCTTTCCGTTGCAATATCTTCTAGGGGATAATTGTAGTAAGGAGTAACTTTGAAGTTGTTCATCAACGTCTGGAGTCCCTGCAAGACCATTTGAATGCGGGGGTGACTAATTTTTAGCCAAATGGAACGAAGTTTAGCACCCCGGAGCATCTTTGCTCCTACCCTTCCAAGTAGCGCGTTCAAATCTCCTTCGACCGTAGGTCCTCCCTGCCTCAAAACCCAGTGAGTCTTCTGGATAATTAGATCAAGATCATCATCGTTCTCTAAGGCCGCGACATAGTGTTGCACCATTTTGGTGTAAACGGGCATACGCAGACGTGTCTGCAAACCTGCAACCTGGGAAAAGTGATCCACTACATATTGAATGTCCAGAGGAAATTGAAATCTATCTAACTCCGTTAAGAGTCCATCCATCATTCGTTCCACTTCGGACTCAGCTTTGACCAGTTCGCGCCTTCCCCTCAGGGCCGCACTCAGCAGGGCTACGACTGTTAATAACTCCAAAGAAGCGCTATAAGCAGCGAGCATGAGATCCCTTTCGTAGAAGAACATGCTGTCTTTGATTTCCAAGCAAGCCGAAACAAAGCCATCTACTGTAGTGATTTCTTTGATCTCTTCTATTCGTTCTTGGTAGTCTCTGAACAATACAGCACCCCCTACGCCTTTGCTTCAATGGCTCCGCGAGCTAACGCATCACAGCGGTTGTTAAGCTTATTATCACTATGGCCCTTCACTTTAATCCACTCAATATCGTGAATATCACTGAGCCTAATGAGCTCCCGCCATAGATCTGCATTGCTCACCGGTTGCTTCTTCGCATTCAGCCAACCATTTTTCTGCCAGTTGGGAATCCACCGCTGGGTGAAAGCGTTAATTAAGTAAGCACTGTCTGAATAAAGCCTTACCTGACAGGGCTGTTTGAGATTCTCCAGGCCTTTAATAGCTGCTAATAGTTCCATGCGTTGGTTGGTGGTCTGTGGTGCATACCCAGATAATTCCTTTTCGTGGGTTCCATAAAGCAAGATGGCACCCCATCCACCTGGGCCAGGGTTTCCACTGCAGGCCCCATCTGTATAAATGTCCACTTGTGGTTTCAGAATCTCCACCCTTTCTCGCTCCCAGCCTCGTACGTTGGCAAAATCGGGAACGAATGTTATAATGTCAATAATATCATACTATACAAATCTTTGTGTTTGGAGAGAGAATATATGAGGGGAAATCCCGAGAAAATTACCAAAGGATCAGATCATGTGGAACAAGCTTGCATTGTCTGCCAACAGAAAATGAGCCCCGAGGATGATGTTGTCCTTTGTCCTCGTTGCCGTAGCGTACACCATGCTGATTGTTGGAAAAACAAAGGTGGATGTGGCAAGACAGGATGTCCACAAATAGCCCAAGCCGTAAAGGGTAACCCTCCTCAGGGAGATGGTCCACCGCCGCCCGTTTCCAAGAAAACGATCATTGGAGTCGCCTTAGCCGCGCTTGCAGTGATTTCAGTCTTTGCTCTATGGCCAAAACCGCCTGATCCTGCCATGGGCCGGACTAAGATTGTGTTTCTTGGCGAGGCCTACTATGAGCTGAGTGAATACATGAATGAACTGGCAGATAACTACAACTCCATAAGCGAAGAAACCTATGTTGACCTGCAATTGCTTCCCTCTGGCGCCATGGATACAAAGTTGGTTGTTCTTATCGCCGCCAACGATGCGCCTGATGTGATTGCCCTTGGTAATGATCGCTTTGAGTACTTTCTGGAACAAGGAGCATTGTTACCCTTAGGAGAAGACCCATCGGGCGAACCCATTTATGGAATTCAACATCCCGGGCAATTGACCACATTGGTAGTCTGGGGTTCAACAGATTATCCTTCCCAGGCTGTAGAAGTATTACACTATTTTGCTGATCGCATTCCAGCGGCGGACTTGGATTTACTCAAAGAACTCGACAAACCGTCCATTCCTTTTGGAACATTTGGAATGTGAAAAGGGCCTCCCATGGGGCCCTTTAATTTTTTCTACCTAGAACTGAACTTGGGGAACTTGTTGCGCTCCAGGAGCCACCTCAAAGAAAGACTTTGTCTCTCGACCCATCAAATTCGCGAACAAGTTCATTGGGAATCTGCGAATCGTCGTATTCCAGCTCTGGATCGACTCATTGAACCGCATCCGCTCTGTAGCAATGCGGTTTTCGGTACCCGCTAGTTCATCTTGAAGACGAACAAAACTTGTGTCTGCCTTAAGTTCTGGATAGGCCTCACTAATGGCAAGAAGTCTTCCTAAAGCCGAATCGAGACCTGAGTTAGCTTCCATTTGTGCCTCTGGAGTTCTGGCTCCTAAGAGGCGAGAACGGGCATCGGCAACATCGGCAAAAACTTGCTCCTCGTGACTTGCATATCCTTTCACTGTATTGACCAAATTAGGAATTAAATCAGCTCGTCTTTGGAGCTGGTTTTCCACTTGGGCCCAACGGGCGTCTACTGTCTCCTCTAGTTCTACCAGCCGATTGTATCGTCCAATAACACTAGACGCAAGAAGTACGATAATTACTACAACAACAATTAGAACTATAACTCCTTTTTTCATCTCTTTCACTCCTCATTCTTTAGAATCGTCGGCCTGCTCCGCCGCCTCCGCTACGTCCTCCTCCAAAACCACCGCCAGGTCGTGGGCCGCCTCCAAAGCCGCCGCCTCTAGGCATGCGAGTGGGTGGTATAATCACAGTCCTGCGTCCTCCGCCACCACCTCCACCACTACCACTTGGAGGGAAACGTCGGCCTCGTCGCATTAGAATAATAATTAAAACAAAAATGGCAAATGACAAAAACCAACCCGACGCTTCGTCTTTCTCTTCTACAATTTCAAATTTTTCGCCGGCTAAGATGTTGGCATAAGCAACAGCCATTGCGGCTAGCCCCGGACCATAGTCCTTTTTTTTAAAATGAGGTAACCCCTCTTGGTCAATGACGGCACCAATGAGTCCGTCGGGCAAAGCACCCTCTAAACCATAACCAGGTTCTACCTCGATTGCTCCTTCAGCTACGGCCAGTAACATCAGAAGACCGCTGTCTTCTGGTCCCCCCACACCCCAGTCATTAAAAATCCCTGTTGTGTACTCCTTAGGATCAAGTGGTGCAGTCGTTGAAATGGTAATCACGGCCAGTTCAATACCTTGATTACTCTTTAGCCTATCCGCAAGGACTTGAAGCTCAGCCTTGCTCCTTTGGTCTAGGACATTGGCAAAATCATTAACAAAGCCTTGTGAGGCAGGAAATGAGGCTATAGCTGAACTTGCAAGAAAAAAGACTAGGATAAGAATAGCACTTGGTAGAACAATTCTACTTCTCTTTTTTAAGATAACTATCACCTCTTTCGCATAATCGATTCACCGTGACGACCAAGAAGCTCTGCGATACGATAGTAACGACTGAAAGCATAGACCATAGGGTCAGCGGACGCTATGTCAAAACGGCCATCAACCATGAATTCCTCACTATAGTGAACCCACACAACTTCTCCCAAAAACAAATCATGGCTTCCCAAGGGAATCACCTGGGAAACTCGGCATTCCAAATTCACCGGACACTCGGCGATTAAGGGAGCATGCACCAAATTCCCTGGCAATGCCGTAAAACCGCATTCTTTAAACTTGTCGTGGTCACGTCCGCTAATCACTCCGCAAGTATCAACCTGCTCCATTTGGCTCGCCATGGGCATATTCACAACAAATCCACCTGACTCTTTAATTATACCATAAGAATGACGCTCAGGGCGTATTCCTAAACTCACTATTACTGGTTCCGAGCAGGCAATTCCTGCCCAGGCTAAGGTAATAATATTGGCCGGACCTGTATTTTGGCAGCTCACCAAAACAGGTGGTACAGGATAAAGCCAAGGTTGGGGTTTCCGAGTTTTTTTCATCAATTTTCCTCCTCCACAGGTAACATGCGATAGAGCTCCTCCCCAAGGGTCCAAATGAAGTCGTTAGCCGTCAACTCTTGAACGGTTTGTCTTAGGAATTCCATTTCATGGGGGAAAAGCAAGACATGAAAGGTTACATGCTCCAAGTACTCGGCATCCTCAAGGGTGACCCCTTGCGTTAGTAATTCATTTTGAATCTTGCCAGAATGAACATAATCCACACGAATGGCCACCTTGTGAGCAGGAACCATACGCACAATTCCAGCTGCCTTTAAAGCTTCTCGTGTTGCTCCACCATAGGCGCGAATCAATCCACCCCGTCCAAGGAGGGTGCCGCCGAAGTAGCGGGTAACCACCACGCAAGTATTTACTACCTGTTTGGACTTGAGCACCTCTAGCATGGGAAGTCCAGCGGTGCCACTAGGTTCGTTATCATCACTATATTTTTGAATTTCTTGATTCATGCCAAGGATATAGGCCGGTACATTGTGGGTGGCGTTCCAATGCTCTTTGCGCACTGCCTCAATAAAGGCTTCGGCTTCTTCTTGCGTTTCTACAGGTTTGATGCGTGCTATAAACTTGGATTTTTTCTCAATTAAAGTGTTCTCGGTCTCACCAGCCACTGTCCTATACTCTATCAGCATACTACCACCTCAAAATAGTGTTCAACATACTTTTGCATCTTCCTTCTGGTTCTGCTATTCTAATCTAGAAGGAGGGTCTGTATGGACATTATCAAGCAACTTTCCACCGAATTGGGAATTAGACCAAAACAAGCTGAACAGACTGCGGCTCTTTTGGACGAGGGTAATACCATTCCATTTATTGCTCGTTACCGTAAGGAAGCCACTGGTGAACTAGATGAGACGGTGATCCGTGATCTATCGGAGCGACTCACATACCTACGAGGCTTAGAAGACCGCAAGGCAGAAGTTACAAGGTTAATTGATGCCCAGGAAAAACTCACCCTTGAAATCACAGAATCCATAACCAAAGCTACCACCATGCAGGAATTGGAGGACATTTATCGCCCATTCAGACCTAAGCGTAGAACTAGGGCCTCCATGGCCAAGGACAAAGGTTTGGAACCTTTAGCCCTAGCTCTCCTAGAGCAAGGTTCTGAGGATCCTAATACTTTAGCAGCAGGATTCTTGACGGAAGAAGTGCCTACCACGGCGGATGCCCTTAGTGGGGCTCAAGACATACTGGCGGAACAGTTCACAGATGACCCTGCCAATAGGGCCTTGATCCGTAAGTTCACCTTCGAGACAGGGGTACTCATGAGTGAAAAAGCAACAGGCGAAGAAGTGCCCGAGGCCCAAGAGTTCCAAATGTACTTAGACTACTTCGAGGATGTGGCCAAAATTCCACCCCACCGCGTATTGGCCATTAACCGGGGAGAGCGCCTAGGTGTCTTGAAAGTTAAAATTCAGGTTGATGTGGAAAGAATCCACTCCCTTTTGAGTAAGGAGATCATCACAAATCAAGCATCGCCAGCCACACCATTTCTCAGTTCAGCCATTGAGGACGGCTATGCGCGCTTGCTAGCTCCCAGTCTAGAGCGGGACATTCGCAGTGCACTCACAGAAAAAGCCGAAGAACATGCCATTCAAATTTTCGCCAAGAACCTGCGGGATTTACTGATGCAAAGTCCTGTTAGGGGACGAAGAGTTTTAGGCATTGACCCTGCCTTCCGCACAGGATGTAAGGTTGTGGCTGTAGGTGAGTTTGGCGATCTCTTAGAGTATACGACCATCTATCCCCATGAACCCCAAAAACGCTGGACCGAAGCCCTTCGTACCTTGAAGGACCTAGTAGATAAGCATGAGCTTACCCTTGTCACTATCGGTAATGGAACAGCCAGCCGAGAAACAGAACAACTAGTGGCGGAGCTTATTAAAGATCATAGCCCCAGTCTGCAGTACTTGGTTGTAAACGAGGCGGGTGCTTCTGTATATTCTGCCTCGGACTTGGCTAGAGAAGAATTTCCCGATTTAGATGTATCTATCAGGGGTGCGGTCTCCATTGCCCGCCGGGTGCAAGATCCTTTAGCAGAGCTCGTAAAGATTGATCCAAAGTCCATCGGCGTAGGGCAATACCAGCATGATGTGAACCAAAGAGAGCTTACAAACACCCTAGGTACAGTGGTGGAAAGTTGCGTAAACCACGTTGGAGTAGAGCTAAATAGCGCTTCTGGCGCCCTCTTGTCGCATGTTTCAGGACTGTCTGCTAAAGTGGCTAATGAGGTTGTCAGCCATCGTCAGTCCAATGGGATTTTTAAAAAACGTTCTGAGTTAAAGAAGGTCAAAGGCCTTGGACCAAAATCTTTTGAACAAGCAGCGGGTTTTCTACGGATTGCAGCTGGTTCAGAACCACTAGACAACACCGCCGTACATCCCGAATCCTACCCCCTAGCCATCCAGATCTTAGAGCTGATTGACTATGGAAAAAAGGATCTCGAAAATAAGGAAACTTTGAGTCAAATTCGCGAGAAACTAAAGACCCTCGATGCCAAGGATGTGGCCGAGAGGCTACAAGCTGGCGAACCAACTGTACGCGACATTATTGATGCTCTGGGTCAACCAGGACGTGATCCAAGGGATGAGCTTCCCGCTCCTCTTTTCAGAGCTGACGTACTGAGTATGGAAGATTTAAGGCCGGGAATGGTACTCCAGGGTACTGTTCAAAATGTAGTGGACTTTGGAGCCTTTGTGGATATTGGAGTGAAAAAAGCAGGCTTAGTGCACATATCTCAACTCAGTGATAGATATGTGCGACATCCCACCGATGTGGTACAAGTCGGAGATATTGTCTCTGTGCAGATTCTCGATGTGGAGCCCAAGCTTGGGCGCATCAGTTTAACCATGAAAACCCAGAAATAAAGAACCAAAAAAGAGACCCATCTAGGGTCTCTTTCTGCGTAACTAATTCTATAATCTAAAGCGGTCCATTTCTCTCTTAACGGTTGCGGCAGCCTGTACTACGCCGGAAGAAGTGGTGGCCATTTGTTGAGTCGTAGCCGATTGTTGCTCAGTGGTGGCTCCCATTTCCTCGGCACCAGCGGCTAGTTCTTGGCTAGAGGTAGCTACAGCATTAATCTTATGGACAAGCTCAGAAATGATATCTGAGATTTCCCCAAACACTTGACCAGTCGTGGTCACCACTCCCATTCCTTCTTTCACTTTGGCAGTACCCAAATCTGCCTGTTTCACAGAATTTAGAGTTGAAGAACGAATGTTTTCGACTAGAGCAGTAATCTGACCGGCAGCCTGTGCCGATTGTTCTGCTAAATTTCTCACCTCATCGGCTACAACAGCAAATCCTCTGCCCTGTTCACCTGCACGAGCAGCCTCGATTGCTGCATTAAGGGCCAAAAGATTGGTCTGATCCGCAATGCCAGTAATTAGGGTTACGATGGAACCTATCTTCTCCGATTGGTCCCCAAGACTACTAATACCTTTGGCCAACGAGTTGACTACGTCATCAATTTCATTCATGGTGGTAATAGTATGCTGAAGTTCGACAGCACCCTTGGCGGATAGTTCGTTCGTTTTCTGAGCCGAGTACGTCATATCCTCTGTTGTCATCCTGAGCTGGTCAACAGCGCTAGCAAACTCATTTGCATTGCTAGCCAATTCCTCCACTGAAAGGCTAGTTTCATTAGCACTCATGGACATTTGAGCAGCAGAGTCAGTAACCGCTTGCACCGAATCTGTAACAGATGATACCATCCCTCTTAAGCTGGCTCGCATTTCCTCAAGGGCTTGGGCTAAGTCGCCAATCTCATCACGGCCCTTAAATCCATCGGATTCAACAGCCAGATTGCCCTGGGCTATCTGTTGAGCAAAAGCCACCAACCGTGCTACCGGCTTGGTTATACTCCTCGTAACGACTAAGATAGCGATTAAACTCACCACATAGGCTAATACCAAGATCCAAAGAACAATACCCCTAGCATCTTTAGCATCCCTCTGAGCAGTATCATTGAAATCTATAGCTAAGCCTCTGGCAACATCAACGACTTCTCCAATGGCCACCTCGATTAACTCCACTTGCGGGATGCTACTTTCATTAGATAAAGTCACGGCATCAAACATCCTGCCCAATCTTTGTAAGCGTATGATTTCATCCCTAATAGGCTTCCATTCATTAATGGCATCCAACGTCTCATCCACCAATAAGGTATCGCCTGAGAAGCGGTCGTAGAGCAACTCAAATTGCTCGTCGATCTCCAATTGATACGCGTCTATTACTTCTCCGTGCTGTGCAATAAGATCACGACCAGTAATCCGAATAATTTCTTTCATTTCCCTATCCATGGCTATGATGTTCCTTTGGATACCCAGTGCCGCTGTATGTATGGTATAGGGTTCGTAAAACAAGCGTTCTGTAGACTGTGCAATTTCTCCCATATACATAATCCCAACCACCGCTACAATTGTACTAAGGATCAAGACTAGGGTAAATCCGATAACGAGTTTACGGGATAACTTGAGATTCTTCAGCATCCAAATACCTCTTTCATTTTTCGTTCTTGGGATCGCCCTAATTACTTTGCCCTCCACCTAGCAAAACCCTTTAATTATTTGGGTCTCCTGTGTAAAATAGTCCAAACTGAAGAAAACAGCCTAAGGTGGTTACCCTAGGCTGCCTTTGCGAATGTTTATCTGAGTTTAAACTCTGCATAAATGTGCTCGTATTCGTCCAAGACTTTGTCAACACCAATGTAGAAACTGGTGTTTTCAACGACCTCATCGGCTAGATTGAGCATGGGATTATTCTTGAAGTCCTCAGGCAAATGCGCTTCGGCTGCTTTATTGGGGCTTGTAAACTTCGTAATATCAGCGATTCTCGCCGCAATCTCTGGCCTCATAATAAAGTTCAAGAACTGATAGGCTGCATCTTTGTTAGGCGCCTCCTTAGACATGACCCATGAATCGATAAAGATAGGCATCCCCTCAGTTGGGAATACTGGCTCAAGGTTGTCGTCAGCCATTTTGCCCTTTACGGCCTGGTTTGAATACATAAAACCAGCTACTGCTTCACCATTAACTAGAGAATCTTCTGGAGTATTGGTCTCAAAACGGACGATGTTTGGCTTGAGGTCAAAGAGTTTCTCCCTGGCTTCTGCCACCTTTACTGGATCGGTTTCATTGTAGTCATATCCCAAGGACTTAAGGACAACTCCCATAACTTCTACAGACCAATCCACGATAACAACGTTGTTGACGAGCTCTTCCTGCCATAAGTCGTGATAGCTAGTAATTGGGCTTGCACCTAATTTCTCCACAGCACCAGGGTTAACCAACAAGAAAGAGATGGAAACCGCATAGGGTATGGAATATTGAGTATTTGGATCGTAGTAGGCACCATGGTAGACCGGATTAATGTTGGCGTAGTTAGACATTTTGCCTTTATCCAGCACTTCTAACATCCCATTTTGCCTTAAAATATCCACCATGTAATCGGTAACGACAGCTAAATCATATTGATCAGGGTTTGCTTCTAGCAACGACTGCATATCTTCATTGGATGTGACTTCTTTGTAATTTACTTTGACACCTGTTTCTGCTTCAAACTCGTCGATGATAGCTCTAGGAATAAAATCGCCGCCCCAGGTCATGAGATTGATTTCACCAGCATCCGCTTCTTTTGGGTTTAGGTAGCGGACTACAAGCAACGCCACAAGAGCAATAACCAAAATGCCCACAATTAGACCGAATCGTCTGTTTCTCATTTAGAGAACCTCCTTGTTTGGTTGTTTTTTGTTGATTAGTTGGCTAAGTCCAACTATGAAAAATGTTCCCACTAAAATCATGGTACAAAGAGCATTGACCTTAGGCGTCACTCCCACCCGCATCATAGAGAAAATGTGCACGGGGAGAGTTGTAGTCCTTGGACCCGACATATATGTGGAGATGATCACATCATCTAAGGACATAGCCAAAGCCAAAAGCGATGCAGTGATGATAGATGGTGTCACCAGGGGCAAGATGATGGTCTTAATGGTTTGCCATTTTGTAGCCCCTAAGTCTCTGGCTGATTCAACAATGGAGCGATCTATTTCCTTGAGCCTTAGCTGAACCATAATGTACACATAGGGCACACAAAATAGAGAATGGGATAAAACTAAGGTCAAATGCCCAAAGGGAAGCTTCAGAGCATTAAAGAAAATCAGAAGTGAAATTCCAAGAGCAATCTCGGGAACCAATAAAGGTAAAACCATGGCACCCTGGATTGTCTTTTTCATCCGATCCGTTACAGACATAGAGACGACAGCGCTGGCTGTTCCAAGTATGGCTGATAAAACCGCTGTCATGAACGCTACTTCGATGCTCACTCTAAAGGAAGCGGCTATCACCCGATCCCGAAATAATTCGCGATACCAATCCAGGGTCAAACCTGTCCATTGGGCCGTAGAAGGACTGGCGTTGAAAGAATACAAGATCACACTCAGTACGGGCAAGTATAAGATCACGAAGAATAGTGACAAGTAAAAGATGCCGAATCTGTTAGTCTTAAGTTTCATTGGAATAACCCTTCTCTATTATCCTTCGTGATCCTGCCGTATATTGAAATCACCAGCAAGACTAAAATAATCATGCCAATAGAAAACGCCGCAGCCAGGGGTCGATTTCTGCCCCGAGTAACCTGGGTGTTGATCAAATTGCCAAGGAAGATGGTGTTTCCGCCACCTAAAAGGTCTGAGACAAAAAACAGACCTAAAGCAGGGATAAAGACTAAAGTAAATCCCCCAGCTATACCAGGTATGGTCAAGGGAATCGTTATATTAAAGAACGTTTGCCCTTTGCTTGCTCCCAAGTCATAGGAGGCTTCAAGCAGAGAACGGTCAAGTTTATCTACAGAATTAAAGATGGCAATAATCATAAATGGAATCAACATATAAGCGGTACCAATGAGAGTGGTACTAAATTTATACATCATAGAAAGCGGTCGATCAACAATATTCAGGGCTAAAAGTGCATTGTTAATGATCCCTGTATTACCAAGGAGGATCATCCACCCATAGGTTCTGAGCAAACTTGAAATCCAAAAAGGGAGCATAATTAAGCCGATGGAAAGAGCGCGCCTTTTCGGCTCTAGGTTTGATGTAATGTATGCCACAGGATAGCCGATTATTAGTGTTACAATTCCTGTTAGAAATGCCAAGAGCAGAGAGTTAAGGAAAACCCTTAAGTAG
>WPCH01262327.1_pt1 | contig 16457 bp, 11 predicted proteins | sample 5399881 | NCBI WGS metagenome assembly WPCH01 (sample SAMN12869468, study PRJNA574797) | sludge metagenome | isolation source: wastewater treatment of pH5 | place: China:Beijing | collected 2019-05-20
GTATATATAGAAGAAGCTATAGGGGCGGTTTCACCCGCAGTAACAATAAATAATTTGTCGATAACTGCCCCATCAGGCGAGGACACATACCGACAATTCCATGGAACGATTAAGCTGATCGGAGACAATGTATTGACCGGAGCGACCGGGCGTAACGCACTCAGCGGAGGCGGCGCGGCAATCGCCATTGATTCCGGCAGTGGGGGCAGTTTACTTGCGAAGGGCGGAGCATCGGCGACGAATACAGCTCCACTTATAATCAAGGGTAGCGCACAGGTCACGGTAGAATCAGGTTCGGGTGTGGGTCATGCGGGAGCAATCGCGACCTCGTATACCGTGGAAAGCGATGCTTCACTTACTATAGAGGGTGGTTGGGCCGGCATTGCCACAGGGGTATCGGTTAATATAGAAAACTACGGTACAATGACAGTAACCTGCACGGGTGACAGCGGAAATGGCATATACGCTGAAACCTTAACCTATTCGGGCGCAGGAACCATGACGGTAAAGGGTGCGGATAGGGGAATTTCCTTGACGAGCGGTGCCCTGACCGTGAGCAGTGGAACAATTGAAGCCACCGGCGAGACCGGAAACGCGGTCTTTATGTCAAGCGCATCACCTATTGTGATCGGCTCAGGCACTCTGAAAATGACCAATAATAATTCAACTTCAGAAACCCATACATTTACCATAACAGGCTTCGGCGGTCCATGGGAAGTATCGGGCACAGACGTTACACATACGGGTAATCTAACCGACAGTTCAATTAATGTAACGGTACCGTCAGGCGCAACCGGCACGGTCACGCGCGGGGTGACTTCGAGCGCCAATGTCTGCGAAATCGACGGCGAGGAGTATGCTTCGCTGGATCTGGCGCTGGCGGATGTACCAGCCGGTGGAGCTACCCCCACCACCATAGAAATCCTGACAAACATCAATCATACTGAGGCCGTACAACTTAACGATAAAAACGTTACATTGGCTTTGAACGGGCATACCGTAAACATTTCAACCACCGAAACGGCTGTGACGGCCCTGATTGTTGACAGGGGCAGCTTGAATCTGGCCGGCAGCGGATCGCTCAATATCTCCGGCAAATCACACGGGGTACAGGTACACAGTGGCGGCGTCGCCACCGTGACAAACGCCAAGGTTTCAAACACCGCTTACATGGTTTCTGGTAACGCTGCCGCCGTAAATACTAACGCGGCTCTGGTGATATTGGGAAATGCGGTTGCCGAGGGTGAATATGATACCGCCGTGCTCGCCACCTCTGGCGGGAGCGTAACAGTCAACGGAAACGCAACAAGCGTCAAGACTGCGGTTTACGCAGGGAATCCCCTCGTTGGCGGGAATAAACCCACCGCGCACATCAAGGGCGACATCATCGTGACAGGAACCCATGCAGACGGCGCAGGTGTGCATGCGAATGGCGGCGGTATAGTTACAATAGACGGTGAAATTACCGTAGCTGACGAGAACAAATACATCAGGCTCAACAATGTATATAAGAAGCAAGAAGAGAATTTGCCCACAACCACTAAAGCAGGCTATCTAACTTACAGCGATGGCACGGGCCCTTATAACAACACCGTCTGGGTCAAGGATTCGGCGACTTCCGCAACACCGCTCGCTGCTCCGGGAGGGCTGGAATGGGACACCACATCAACGCCTGGATCGATTATAGCGAAGTGGAACACGGTGTCGGGCGCTGTCAAGTATCGTCTGTACCTTTACATGGAAGGGAGCCCAAATTCCATATTAGAGACACTTGAGACCTCGCCTCAACGAAACCTTACTGTTAACCTTGAAGGCATGGTGCCGGGAAGCTATACCCTTAGCTTCAAAGTAAAAGCAATCCCTGCTGACGGGGATTCTGCACATGTTGAGAGCGCGCTTTCGGAAGCAAGTGGCCCATATAGCTACACCACCCCCATCTGCAAAATAGGAGCAGTTGGATATTCCTCGCTGGATTTGGCTCTGGCGGATGTGCCAGTCGGTGGGGGTGACGCTACCATCATCACTCTATTGGATAACCTCAGCCACGACGGCCTTGAGATTAACAACAAAAAGGTCAGCATCAACCCGAACGGCAAGACCCTGACTCTGGGCAAAGAAAACGATGACAAAGCAGGGCTTGCGGTGAAAGGCGGCGGCTCCTTTGTCATAGAAGGAACCGGTTTAGTTAACGCCATTTCTGAGAGTGTAGCGGTGAGGGCGGAGGGGGCGAATTCTGTGGCCGTAGTCAGCTCTGCCACCAGCACTTTGGACGTCGCTGCCTTCGCTTGGGGCGGCGGTAAAATTACGGTGCTGCAGAACGCCACCGGAAAAAAAGGCGTGAGCGTAGCAGGAGGAAGCGAAATCCATGTCGGCGGCAGTATTACGGCAGGACAATATGGCATCACTACCACCGGTGGCTCCGGTAACCCCAAGGTTACAGTAGACGGCGATGTCACTGTAACAGGCCAGGGAGCTTCAGGCGAAGTTGAAGCAGTCAGCGCGGGCGGCTACGCTACTGTTGCAATCGGCGGCCATGTGACGGCGAACCGGACAGGGGAGACTCAGGTTGTGACTGCCATTTATTCCGGCGGCAGTACAGTTACTGTCGGCAAGAATGTGGCGACGACGGGCAACGGCGTCAGGGTCATAAGTGACGGTAAGGTCACTATCGAGGGCACGTTGAACTTCAACCCCACAGGCACTGGCGCCCAATCGTATATCAAGCTCGGATACCCCGAAGTTGTCAAGACAGCCGCCGACTTTGAACTGACCAGCAGTGGATACAAAGAGTACAAAAACGGCGATAACATTGTTTGGGTGAAGGGCACCCCACAGCTCGCCACACCCACCGGTCTTGCCTGGGATACCTCCGGGGGAGAACTCAAAGCGACGTGGAGTGCCGTGCCAAATGCTAATCAATACGCGGTGAAATATTACAAAGATGGCGAGGAGCTTGGTGTGGAGACCCATGTTAACCCTCCCGATACCTCCACCGGTGATATGGAAAACAATCTATTGGGTTATGGCTCGGGCAACTATACCTTTACAGTCCAAGCAACAGCTTCCGAAGGTTACCTCGACAGCGAGGTTTCGGCGCCGAGCGATCCCTACCTGCACGGCCAGACTAACTATACGGTTACCCTCATTGGTGGCGGCTCCGGAGCAACGGGCGCGGGCAGTTACGCCGCAGGCGCTACTGTAAATATCTATGCCGGAAATCGATCCAGTTACAGCTTTGCCGGCTGGACGTCCAATGATGAAGTAACCTTTGCAGATGAGGATAGCGCAACAACCAGTTTCACCATGCCGGGTAACGCCGTTACCGTAACTGCCAACTGGAGCTACATCGGCGGAAGCAGCAACAGCAGTTCATCAACCAGCGCTTCCCTGACGCCAAAAACCGCGGACTTTGATAAGAATCCGGATAACGCGGGCTACAAGGATGTGGCGGTGACCCTGAACAGCGGCAGTTATTCCCTGTCTGGGATTCTGCTGGGAGGTAAGGCTCTTGTGAAAGGGACTGACTATACCATAGGCGGCAATACCGTTACCTTCCTAAAGACCTATCTTGCCACTCTGAAGGAAGGGAAGCATACCTTCACCTTTGATATGAGCGGCGGGGCGGACCCGACCCTGACCGTTACCGTTACCGATCAGAAAGGCTCTGACCCCACTGTTGATATTCCCTTTGTGGACGTTAAAGCCGGGGACTGGTTTGTAAACGATGTGATGTGGGCCTTTAGGGCCGGATTCATGCAAGGCACCGGCAAGACCACCTTTGGGCCCAATGACGCCCTGACCAGAGGCATGTTTGCCGCCATTCTGGGACGCCTGTCCGGAATCGATCCTGCCGGATATACCGGAGGCAGCTTTGACGACGTATCTCCGGATTCTTATTACGCGCCCTATGTGAAATGGGCAGCGGAAAATGGCATCGTTTTCGGCGTGTCGGAGAAGCGATATGAGCCGGATCGACCCGTGACCCGGGAGGAGATGGCCGCTATGATTCGCCGGTTCATGGAGAAGTCGGGGATTGAGCTTAAGGCTGCCGGCGGCGGCCGGTTCAGCGATGAAAACCGGATCGGCAGCTGGGCTCTGGAAAGCGTCATGTCTCTGCGGAAAACAGGGATTGTAAGCGGCAAGCCCGGCAATCTCTTCGACCCGGCGGGAACCTCCACCAGGGCTGAAATTGCCTCGGTGATCAAGCGAATCCAGAGTGTCATCCTGAAGGAAGTGAAGGATCTTTAGCAAGATTCTTCGCCGGCGCTCAGAATGACAATCGTTTCTACCTCAGACCAGCGACGTCTGGCCGGAAGCGCATAACAGCTGCAGAGGCTGAAGATTGAACGAGGAAAGCTGCCTTTTTTGGAAGAAGGCAGCTTTTTATGAGGGCAATTTCCGCTGGAAGCTGCCCACATCGTCCCTTTAACATGGTACAATAAAAAGTACCATGTTAAAGGGGGTAGTTGAGTGAGAGTATTGCTGGTCCGGCCCTGGGTCAATAAGAAGATAACAACGGTCAAAAATTTTTTATTTGGTGAGCCGCTGGGCATAGAGTGCGTGTCGACGGTGCTGAAGGAGCAGGGACACGAGGTCCTTCTGGTGGATTTTATGATCGAAACGAAAGGCAAACTGGAGCCTTATCTGAAGGAATTCACGCCCCAGGTGGTGGGGGTGTCCTCTCAGTGCACCGATGTAGAGAATGTCCTGCTCATCGCCCGTCAGACCAAACAGTTTAATCCGGATATAGCCGTTATGGTGGGAGGGGTGCAGGCCACCTGCTTTCCCCATTCATTCTTTGTGCCGGAGGTGGATTATGTGTTTAAGTCTACCATCCGGGACAATATTATGGAGATGATGGAGGAAATTGAATCAAAAAGATCGCCCCGGGCCATCGAAGGAGTCTATTCCAGGGCTCTTGAATTTATAAACGATGGAGAGTTTTGCTATAACGAATACATTGCGCCGGATCGGGAGTCTACGGCCCGCTACCGGGAGAAGTATCAATACATCGGTTTCCAACCCTGCGCGGTAATTCAGACTGCCTACGGATGCCGCAACCGCTGCCGGTTCTGTGTGCGCTGGAAACTGGAAGGACCTGCTCTGCGGGAGGCTCCTATAGAGGAGATCGTTGATCAGATACAGGCCCTGGACGAACCCTATGTGATGGTGTGCGACAACGATTTCCTCATCAATGAAGAGCGTCTGCTCCGCTTCATGGATTTACTGGAGGAGCGGGACATTCAGAAAAAATACATGTGCTATGGCAGCGTCAACAGCATTTTGGAAAAGCCGCATATCTTTGAAAGGCTGGCCCGCTGTGGTCTGATGGCAGTAATTATCGGCTATGAGGCATTTGCGGACGACAAGCTAAAATCCTACGACAAAGCGGCTACCGTAGACCAGAATATTGAGGCCACCCGTCTTCTGCAGCAGCAGGGCATTGCCTGCTGGGGTTCCTTTATCATCGATCCCGACTGGAGCAAAAAGGATTTCCGCCGACTCCTTTCCTATATCCGCCAGGTCAAACCGGAACTGGTGACCTTTTCGCCTCTGGTTCCCCATCCCATGACCTCTCTTTATGATGAATACAAAGATCGTTTGATCTATCCCAAAGAGGATTATGAGAAATGGAACTTTGGGGATGTGTTGGTTTATCCCTCTCAAATGGGCCTCAAGTCCTATTATTTTCAAGTGATGATGTTGGCCCTTAAAGTTAATATGCGGTGGTCTTCTCTTCGTTACGTCAGACGTAACCTGCCTTTTAAAAACAGCAGCCGCATGGTGTTGGGATTCCGGGCGCTGCTGGGGGTTTATGTGCGGAATTTCTTTTTGAAAATATAGGGGCTGGCCTTTGTGCCGGTTCGCGTGTCATTCTGAGCGTCAGCGAAGAATCTTCTGAAAAGATCCTTCACTTCGTTCAGGATGACAATTTTTATTTGCAGGGGACGAGAACCAGACACAGGGACAGACCCCCTGTCTGGTCCAGGCCGACAGCCTACACCGTTTCGTTAACTTGTTCATCCTGATCCACCAGAGGCTCAAGGAGTTTTTTATTCCGCAGGATGCGATCATCGCCGGGGCGGTATTGCAGAGCGGCTTCATTATGAAGGTAGGACAATTTGTATTTACCCATGCGGTAATAGCATATGCAGAGCTGTAAGTGGGGGAGCCAGGTGTGGAAAGAGGCATTTTGAAAACCGGAGTGCTGGGGAGGCTCCATCTGGATGGCCAGCTTATACCAGAATACGGCCGGGGGGATATTGTTGCATTCAAGGAAGTGATTCCCCATGCGGTAGCAAAATTCAGGCCGGGGGCTGTCGTAGCGCAGGGATCGTAATAGGGCTTCCAATGCGCGACCCTTATCGCCTGAACTATGATAACAGTCGGAAAGCTTACCGCAGCTTGAAATAGCGTCCTCAATCCAGCCTTTATCCGTTGCCAGGAAGTCCTCATAAAAGGCGGCGGCGCGCTCATATTGCTTATGGTCAAGAAGCTCATTGGCAAAGTAGTACATATCCCGGGGAGAAAAAGTCTCACCCTTCTCCAGACGTCGTTCATATATTTTCAGATTTCTGTCGCTGTCGTGGCGGATGCTCTTGTGGGTTACGGCAATGTCGCTGTGGAAGGGTTTCCCCCATACTTCAAGATATTCGTGAACAGCGCCTATCCAGCGGAAACCTCTTGCTCTTTTTACAAGGCGGTTGCGGCGGAAGCTGAAGGATAGGTTTCCATATTCGTCGAAGGCCAGATGGTAAGCCATGGATACATAGTCCACCTCAGGGTCCAGACTTTCTTTCAACTCCTTTAACTTCTTACGGTCCGCCTCCTCCAGGACATCATCTGCGTCGAGCCAGAGGATATAGTCCATGGTCGCTTTTTCGAAAGAGGCGTTTCTCGCCGCTGCGAAGTCGTCAATCCATTGGAAATCAAAGACTCGGTCAGTGAATTGACTTAAGAGGGCTTTTGTATTGTCGGAGGAACCGGTGTCTATAATAATAATTTCGTCTACCAGATCGGATACGGATTTCAGGCAGCGCTCAATCACATCTTCTTCGTTTTTGACAATCATACAAAGGCTAATTGTAATCATAAAAATAATCTCCTGTCAGTGTTATTGGCCGACACCCTGCAGAACTGTCCCCAGAGCGCAGCCGCGGAGCGCCTGCTACTGTAAGCTGCAGAGACTCCATCTATTATGTATATTCTCTTCAGCGGTAAAATGCGTCTTGCTATAGAGGCCCCCGTATTTTATTATGTAGGAAATATCGCTGAAAGCGATATTGACGGAATAACAAAGAAAGTACCTTTTTTATAATTGAGCAGGAAGGGGATATAACAATATGGTTATTCTGGTAGCGGACGACGAGAAGGATATTCGGAATTTAGTCAAGTTAAGTCTCGAGGAAAACGGCTATACCGTTATTACGGCGCAAAACGGGAAGGAAGCCTGGGATATTCTGACGACCCGGGACGTCCATCTTGCCATTCTTGACGTAATGATGCCGGTGATGGACGGCTTTAATCTCTTGCGTAAAATCCGGGAGCGGCATACTATCCCTGTGATTTTTCTAACGGCAAGGGCTGATGAAATGGATAAAGTGCTGGGACTGGGGCTGGGGGCGGACGACTATCTGGTCAAGCCCTTTTCCATCGCCGAGTTGGTGGCCCGGGTGGCTGCGCAGCTTCGCCGAAACAACGAGTATCTGTCGCCGAAGGGAAAAAACGGCGCAAGCATCGAGTATGGAAATTTGTCCATAGACAAGGACAAATGCTGCGCCTTTAAAAATGGAGAGCCCATCGAGATGGGCGCGAAGGAATACAGGTTGCTTCTGCATTTTATGGAGCATCCGGAACGGGTTTTTACAAAACAACAGCTTTATCAGGCAGCATGGGACGAGGATTTCTATTTTGACGACAATACGGTGATGGTGCACATCAGCCGGATCAGGAGCCGCATTGAGGACGATGCCCAAAATCCTGAATATCTGAAAACCATTCGCGGAATCGGGTACAAGCTTCATTACACCGGTACAAAGTCATGAAGAGGAAGCTGTCCAATCAATTTCTACTGAACTTCCTTGTGGTGTTTCTGCTGACGGTACTGGCCACGGCGCTTGCCATTTCCCTGCTGTCCCTCGCCAGCGGAATCGCTTCAAAGTCCTTCGCGAAAAACAGATATCCCGCAAGCTCTATCATACAGGATGATTACACTCGGATTGATGCCGCCCCTGTCGTTGAAAACGGCGGCAGCGTACAGATCATCGATAAAGAATACAGAGTGGTCTACTCGGAGGGCAAGGACGCGATTCCGAAAACACAGTTGACCGTTGCCGAGTTTACAGATTTTCTGATGCAAAGCAAAAGCAAAGACATACGGTATCATTACGATATCCTTTATAACGAGAAAGGGGAATTCTGGCTAATCGTAACCTTCCCTGCTTCCATAAGGATCGATTTCAATCTCATAGTAAATACAAAGGCCGCCACCGGAGATTTTAGCAAGGCCACGTTTGTTTTTGCCGCGGTCATCCTCATCTATCTCCTGTTTCTCGCCGTACTGACTATTATCTATTCAAGAATCACCGCTTTAAAAATTACCGTTCCTCTGCGAAAGCTCTCCGAGGGGACAAGGCTTTTGCGGGAGGGGGATTACTCTGCGCGGGTGGATCTGCGTTTTGAAAATGAGTTTGCCGGGCTGCAAAACACCTTTAACGACATGGCGGCGCGGATTGAGCACGAAATATCCCTCCGTAAGAAGTCGGAAGAGGACAGGCGGCGGTTGATTCTCGACATATCCCACGATCTTAAAAATCCCATGTCCAACATTCAGGGTTACTCGGAGCTTCTCATGCAAAAGTCAGGTATGAGTGAAGAGGAGAGGGGCGCGTACCTTCAAATCATCCGCCAGAACAGCCAGAGAGCAAACCGGCTGCTCACCGAGCTCTTTGAGCTTTCCCAAATGGACAGTCCGGAATTTTGCCTGAAGCCGGTGAAAACAGATATCTGCGAATATCTCCGGCAGGTTTGCGGCGAGCTTGTGCCGCAGCTGGAGAATGCGGGTTTCTCCTATGAATTTGATATCCCCGGGGAAAGTATTTTCGCGCTGCTGGATACAGACCGGTTTGGGAGGGTCATTCAAAACCTTGCAAGTAACGCGATACGGTACAATCCGCAAGGGACTACGATCTCTGTAAGCCTGCGGAGACAGGATAACCGGGCGGTGATCGATTTCGGCGACAATGGGATCGGGATTCCGGCGCACTTTGCGGAGGATGTCTTCAAGCCCTTTGTCCGGGTGGATGATTCCCGGAACTCTGAAACCGGCGGCAGCGGGCTTGGCCTTTCCATCGCGAAAAAAATCGCCGAAGGCCACGGCGGAAATCTGACGCTGCTTGAAAGCGGCGGCAGGGGCTGTATCTTCAGAATTGAGATCCCCGTGATTTAATGCAAATTTAAGGTTCGGTTCAGCTGTATTTCAGACTTCCTTGCTATCATGGCAATGGGGTATGAAATACAGCTTATTTTTTTTGAGAAGGGCGGAGGTGACACACAATGCGGAGCGAGCCGACATATTTGGAGATGTTTCTGACAAAGCTTGCGTTTCTGTTTTACGGCAGGGCGGTGTACAAAGCATTTGCCGACAGGCTGCCTCTCCACGGGGGAGAGAGGGTGCTTGACTTTGGCTGCGGCATGGGGACGGTGGCGTACTATGTCGAGAAAAAACTGCCTCGCGGGTACCTGGTTTGTCTGGATATATCCGAGCGATGGCTGAAGGCCTGCCGAAAGACTCTGCGGGACTATGAGAACGTGACCATCCTCCGACCGGAAGCTCTTTCGCTGCCAAAGGACAGCTTCGATGTAGCCTATTGCCACTTTGTTTTGCACGATATTCCGGAGGGGGACCTGGAAAATATTATCCCCGCTTTGGTAAAATCGCTGAAATCCGGCGGCACGTTTGTTTTTCGTGAACCTCTGAACGAAGCGGAAAAGTTGAACGCCATTAAACGTCTCATAGAGCAAAGCAGCCTGGCTCTGAAGGACAGCCGTGTTACAGACGTTCCGCTGATGGGCAACGCTCTTGAAAGCACATATATCAAAAATAACGGGGAAGGCCGGTGTATATGAAAAGCAGGATGATTTGGAAAGACATGACGAGAAACAGAGGGGTGACGCTGATTATTTTACTGTTCATCAGCGCCGCGGCTGCGCTTCTGTCGTTGACCGCTATCCTTGGAGTAAGTTTGTTTGGCTCTATCGACCGTCTGATGCAGGACGCGCGGACGCCTCATTTTATGCAGATGCATGTCGGCGAGCTGGATATGGAACAGCTGGAGGCTTTCGGGGACGGATATGACGGCGTGACTCGGTTTCAGGTGTTGAATTTTCTGGAGATTGACAGCGAGTATATTCTGGTCAACGGGAGGCCTCTCGCCGGCTCCCTGCAGGATAACGGCTTCTGCACACAAAGCGGTGAGTTTGATTTTCTCCTCGATTTGGATAATCTTCCCGTACAACCCGGGGAGGGTGAATTATATGCCCCTGTTTTCTACAGCAGGGACGGCGCCATCAAGGCCGGAGATACCGTCGTTGTTCATGGGACGCGGTTTAGGGTGGCCGGTTTTGTCCGGGATTCCCAAATGAATTCCGCTCTTGCCTACTCCAAACGGTTTGTGGTCAGCCAGGCGGATTATGCCCGGCTTGCGCCCTTCGGCGCGGTGGAATACCTGATTGAGTACCGTCTGAGCGATCTGTCGGATTTAGGGCGGTTCTCGGCAGCCTACAGCGCCGCGGGGCTTCCTGCTAACGGGCCGACGCTGACCTGGCCGCTATTCCGCATGGTGAGCGCTATTTCCGACGGCATGATGATAGCGGTGATTTTACTGGTCAGCATTCTCGTAATTCTGATTGCGCTGTTATGCATCCGGTTTTCTCTTCTCGCCAAAATTGAGGAGGATTACAGGGAAATCGGCGTTATGAAGGCTCTGGGAATGCGCGTATCCGAGATCAGGAGACTTTATCTTGTGAATTACGGGGCCATTGCGGCGGCGGGATGCGCGACTGGTCTTGCGCTTGCTCTGCTGCTTCGGGGAACCACGGAAGAGAGCATCCGGCTGAACCTGGGGGGCGGCGGCAGGGACGCCTTTGCATTTTTCCTCGGGCTGGCGGTAGTTCTTCTGATGTTCATGCTTATCCTGCTGTATGTAAAAATCAATCTGCGAGGTTTTTACGGCATATCCGCGGCGGAAGCCATCCGGCTGGGGATAGGAGGGCAGAGCCGTCGGGAGACAAATCCCATATGCCTGTCAAAAAGCAGAGGAATTCCCGTCAGCCTGTTTCTTGGTATACAGGACGTCTGGGTGAGAAAGCGGCTCTATGGAACCATGCTCACGGTGGTGGCGCTGGCTGCCTTTATCATCATTGTGCCCCAAAACCTGTATCACACCATTTCCGGGGAGGATTTCGTCACTTATATGGGAGTCGGGCGCTGCGATTTGCGCGTGGATACCCAGCGGGGCGGACGGACGGATGAAGATACGGCGGAGATTGCCGCATATATGGCAGCGGATGCCGCAGTTGTCCAATACACCGTTTTGACCACCAAGACCTTTGCCGTAAAGATGGAAGACGGAACGACGGAAAATATAAAGGTTGAGTTGGGCGATCACAGGGTATTTCCGGTGCGATGCGCCGACGGCAGAATGCCCGTATCGGAGGAGGAAATCGCCCTGTCCTCCATCAACGGATCGGAGTGGGGAAAGACCGTGGGGGATCAGATCATCCTGCTGACCGCGGAGGGAGAAAGGGCTTTGACTGTCTGCGGCGTGTATTCGGACATCACCAACGGGGGAAAGACAGCCAAAGCGGTTTTCGCCGCCGACTCCACCCAGACGGCATGGAGCGTCGTCTGTGCCGGATTGGCGGATCGGAGCCGGATTGGTGACAAGAAGGAGGAATACGCGAACCGGTTTGCCTTGGCGAGGGTATCAAGCATAGAGGACTACGTGTCTCAGACCTTCGGTCAGACGCTCCGTTCCGTGCGCTTCGCGTCCCTCGTCTCCGTCCTGGCCGCCGCCGTGATTACGCTCCTCGTCACCTTGCTGCTGCTCAGGTTGCTGGTGGCAAAAGATCGCTACTCCATCGCCGTGATGAAGGCCATGGGCTTTACGGGCAGGGATATCAGGCAGCAATATGTCTGGCGGATCGTCTCCGTTCTGGCAGTGGGAATTGCTATGGGAACCCTGTTGGCAGGCACTCTCGGAGAGAAGCTGGCGGCCGCGGCAATTTCCTCTTTTGGAGCGGCGGCGTTCCGTCTTACGGTGAACATTCCGGCTACGTATCTGCTTTGTCCCCTGATCCTGTTATCAGTGGCCCTCTTTGCGGTTGCGGCAGGCGCCGCGTCCCTCGACGGCGTGGGCATCTCTGAATCTATAAAGGAGTAAATGATGAATAAATTGTTATGCAGTGAAAAGGTTATGAAGGCCTTCGGCAGGGGCGATGATCGCCGCAATGTGCTGGACGGCGTTTCGCTGGAACTGGCGGCGGGGGAATTCGCCGCGGTGATGGGAGCGTCGGGCTCCGGAAAATCCACATTGCTCTATGCCCTCAGCGGCATGGATCGAATTGACGCAGGAGAGGTTGTATTTGAGGGGCAAAGGCTGTCTGAGCTTTCCGAAGACTGTCTTTCGGACTTGCGCAGAAGGGAGATGGGCTTTGTTTTCCAGCAGCCCACCCTGCTGAAAAACCTGAATCTCCTCGACAACATTCTTCTGCCTCAGATGCGGGATTACCGAAAAGACCTGGAAAAGCTCGTTGACAAAGCTAAATCGTTAATGGAGCAGGTTGGCATCTGGGAGCTTGCGGAGAGGGATATCACACAGGTTTCCGGGGGCCAGCTTCAGCGCGCGGGGATCTGCAGGGCGTTGATGAACAGGCCCCAAATCCTGTTTGCAGACGAGCCTACAGGCGCCCTCAATTCAAAGGCGTCCGATGAAATCATGGAGATTTTTTCAGATATACACCAAAGTGGCGGCGCCATTTTGCTGGTCACCCACGACGCAAGGGTAGCGGCAAGAGCGCAGAGGGTATTATTCATGCGCGACGGCAGAATTGCAAGCGAACTGACACAGGAGGATTGGACCGGGGACTCCCTGACCGGGAAGATGGAGCGGGTATTGCTTGAGATGAGGAGGCTGGAGATATGATTCAAATAGTTGCGTTTCTTATTCTGACTCTGCTGGGCATCGCGGCCTTTGCCGCGGTTTGCGTCCTGGGGATATGTCGGATCATCGCGCGGATCAGAAAAAAGCCAAAATCGGCGCAGCTTGCCCGTCTCAGGAGGGCGGCGATGCTTCTTGGGGCGGCAATAATTTTGAACGGTGGGTTGATCCTCTTTTCGCAGATTACCGCGTCTACGCCTCCTGTAGTTGACGAAAATGGAAACAGACCGGAAAATAGCATCGCGGAGCTGACAGAGGTCGAATTGAACGGCAGAAAGCAGTGGATCAGCCTGAGGGGTCGGAACAAAAGCAAGCCCGTGCTGCTGTTTTTAGCGGGCGGGCCGGGCGGAACCCAGATGGCCGCCGTGCGGCATGAGCTTGCGGAACTGGAGCGGGATTTCGTCGTTGTAAACTGGGATCAGCCCGGTTCCGGGAAGTCCTACTATGCTGAAAAAACGGAAAATATCACCGTTGACACCTATATTCAGGACGGCGGCGCCCTGACAGAATACCTGAAAGAGCGATTTTCCCAGGAGAAGATATATCTGGTGGGGGAATCCTGGGGAAGCGCTTTGGGGATTTTCCTGGCAGACAGATATCCCGAGTCCTATCACGCCGTTATCGGCACGGCGCAAATGGTCGCCTTCGCGGAAACGGAGCGGAGGGACTATGAGAAAGCGATGGAGATCGCCGAATCAAAAGGTGATTCCGCTGTCATAAAGCGGCTTGCGGCAAACGGTACGCCTCCCTACTACGGAAAGAACATGACGTTGAGAAGCGCGGTGTATTTGAATTATCTCAGCTCCTATATGGCGGAAAACCCTGAGATACACAATCCCGGCTACAATACCCTCCGGGACATCGGTTTGGCGGAATATGGGCTGCTGGATAAAATTAACTATGTCCGGGGCATCATCAATACCTATAACCACGTATATCAGCAGCTTTATGATATCGACATGAGAACGGATTACGCAAAGCTTGAGATTCCGGTCTATTTCTTTTTGGGACGTCACGACCTCAACGCGCCTGTGGCGTTGGCGGAGGAATACGCTCAGGTGCTGGAAGCGCCGGACAAAGGGATCGTGTGGTTCGAGCATTCCGGTCACAGCCCCTGGATTAACGAAGGGGACAGATTTGTGGAGGAGGTATTGGCATGCTTTTCACAGAACATAGAGCAGAAATGATGTGTGTGCGGAATATGAGTCGGGTTGCTTTTCTTCCGTTAATCATTGCCATCGTTATAGCTCTTACAGCCTGCTCCGCCGCAAAGGGCGGCAATATCGTAATCTTCGAGAGGCTCGACGGAAGGGGTTTCATAATGGAACTCAAGGAATTCAGCGAAAAAAGCAAATGTGAATTGTCTCTGAAAAAGAATGATGAGCTTCAGATCGAAGTTTCCCGAAAGGGAGGGAAAATAGGGTTGACGATCACCGGCAAAAACGGCAGCGAACCCTATGGGGGAAATAACCTGAGAACCGGCATATTCACCGTAACTGTGTCCGAGGAGGATGACTATGTAATCTCCATAACCGCAGACAACGCAACGGGTAGCCTAAGGGTTAAAAATTTGGGTGACGCCGATGATTCCGGTTCAGCGCTATTGACGAAGCCAACAGGGGTCTTTTCAAGAATGGAACGAAAGCTCCTGCCAAATTACAAACGGGGCGAAATTTTTTCGCCCCGTTTGCTAAAAGTTGATGCTCTAAGTGCTTATGCCTTTTCTCCCAACGCTTGCTTTTCTGCCATGTCTCCAATGACAGGCAACTTGAACCAGGTATGATTGTATGCTTTTACCATAAGCACAATCCAAAGAATGAGTGAAACAGGCCCCAGAATCAGGATGGCAAGCCCTCCCAGAATAGGTATTATCCCTAATATAAAGTTTAATACCACTAATACCGCCGATACTAAAATCGACTGCATTGCATGAAACTTGACATATTCACTGTCTCTTTCAATGATAAAAAAGACAATACCTGTTATAAACCCTAATACATAGCTCAATAAAGCCGCTATGTTCGCTTCTAATCCCGAGGAAGATTTTTTGATCTCCCGCATGTTGTCGATGTTTTCCTGCATTTTTTGCACCTCCTTTTTTAAAGACGGATCTTATTTATTGCTTTTCCGCCTGAGCTCAGTACATACACCCATGCCCGGCTCCTTAAGCAGAAGCTTAATACATAATAATTACACTATATTTACCCCCTGCCAGCTGCTTTCTATCAAATAGTTTCCATTTTTTATAAAGTGGTTGCTATTCTTTACTCATAGTCTTCATCGTAGCTATCATAGTCATCTTCCTCCTGATACAGAATGAGAGACAAAGTCGAGCCCTCAAAGCTGAGTGAAAGATGGATGCCTTTTTCGTTTTTTCCGCTCCAGGCGACTGCGTCTCCGGATTTCGTTTCAAAAGTGTCAATAGTAAAATCTGGTTTGTTTTTTTCAATGTAATCTATGGCGTCGCCTGCTTTGACTTCCTCAATGGTTATCCAAATATGGTTTTCAGATTCTATCGTGGTTGAGATCGTTCCCTTTTTGAATTCCGGAATGTTCTTTGCAAGATCGGATTTGGGCCATTCGTTGCCTCCGAAGGTTATCGATGAACCGTCCTCTCCTGTGACTGTGATCTTATCTCCGTCGATGTCTACGTCGCCTCCGCTCTGTTCAAGAAACTTTTCCGTCAGCTTTTCCGCGGCCTTTTCCTCCAGCTTCTCTTTAGCGCCGCAGCCGACGGCGCCAAAGCACAGCAGGGTCAGAACCAAGGTAAACGCGATTAATTTCCTCAATTTAATTCCTCCTTTTTATAATGACATAGCATGAAAACTGCTCTCGTCGACCTGATCATTTTTAGTAGATTCCCGATACTGATTCCGTCCTCTGATTGTGATGAAGTACTGAATCCCGGTTCGGGTCCACAGACGGCTTCGGGAATTCTATCGCTGAATTTAGTATAGTGCGGAAGAGAGGGTTCTGTATATCACCCCAAGTATGATTTTTGGCAAAAAGGTACAGGTCACGTATCATATCAGATATGATACGCGGCGGGAAACTGTTGGAAACAGGCCGAAGGGGGACCGCAGAATGTCGTTAGCCGGAACGGTTTGTCGAATCGGCACATAATATATAGAACGACCATATTTAAAATATGGTTATTCACAGAACTAAGGAGGTTCTTTTGTATGTCACTTCCAAGTTTTCCGACGATAGACCCGCCAATTACGCGGGATGATGCGA
>WPCH01277209.1_pt1 | contig 16430 bp, 15 predicted proteins | sample 5399881 | NCBI WGS metagenome assembly WPCH01 (sample SAMN12869468, study PRJNA574797) | sludge metagenome | isolation source: wastewater treatment of pH5 | place: China:Beijing | collected 2019-05-20
GACAATATTTTTTTAGTTCGATGCGCTCTGGATTGTTTCGTTTATTTTTTTTAGAAATATAATTACGATCACCGCACTCTGTACAAGCTAATGTAATATTTACACGCATATGTAATTCTCCTTTCTTTTAAAGATCGCAAACTAAAACGTAATGATTACGATTTAAATATTATATAACTTCATTCTATTTGTCAATTGCAAAAAAAGACAAAAAGCTGAAACAATTAGTTCATACGAAATTCACACGAATCTATTACTATAGAAATTGTACATAGTGAACTTATTAACAATCACGTTTATTTATATAAAATCTTACTCGAAAGGAGTTGAAAGTATGAAAACTAAATATCGCTTTATGATCTCATCATTTGCTGCTTGCGCTTATATGATTTGGTATTTAGTATAATAACGACCTCACTTGCAAATAGGAAAAGGTGTGTATATAAATGGAATATAATCAATCAACAGTTAACTACTGGAAAGCTTTTGTATTACCATATACATTTGCTTTAGAAGAGTTAAAAACTAAATTTGAAATTATGAACCGGGAAGCTCAATTTCTAGAGGATTACAACCCGTTTGAACATATAAAAACAAGACTAAAACAACCTGAAAGTATTATTAAAAAACTAGAGCGCAAAAGCTTATTACCAACAGTTGAAAACGCTCAAACACATTTACAAGATATTATTGGTATTCGTATTACATGTTGCTTCGTAGAAGATATCTATCATTTGAAAGAAGTCATTCAAAAACGCGAAGATATGGAAGTCATAGAAGTAAAAGATTATATCGCTAACCCAAAACGAAACGGATATAAAAGTTTACACATGATTATTAAATACCCTTTATCACTAAATTCTGGTACAAAAGATGTATTTGCAGAAATTCAGTTACGTACACTAGCAATGGACTTTTGGGCAAGTTTAGAACACAAACTTTATTATAAATATGAAGGGAAAATACCGGAGTATTTAAAAGATGAACTACATGATGCAGCAATGAAAGCTGAAGATCTTGATAATAAAATGGCCACAATCCGTCAAGATATTGATGATATTGAGGCATGCTCAAATCAAATTATGCTACCACTATAAAAAAAGGTTCTCGCCAATGAGAACCTTTTTTCTACCATTTTGGGAAGTACGACTCCTACACTTATTAAAGTTTCACGTTATTTTTTCTCTATTGTTCGAACCTCTTCAATCTTCCATTTATCCTCTTCTTTTCCAAGGGCATACTGTACTTTCTTTTGAAGAGTGATACTGTCGTCTACTTCCTTTTCTTTCGTTTCAACAATAACATACCCTACTTTACTAACTTTCATATCTATATGTTCCAATTCAATTTTCTTATTTCCCTTTTGAAATGCGGCTTCTTTTTGTGTTTTTAAGTCTTCAGCACTAGGCATCTTCTTTGAAAATAACTCCATATGTTCTGCAAGATTTTTTTCATTCGTCGTTCGCACAAATGTATGAATAACATCTTGAATAGATCTCTCTTCTTCTTTTGTTATTTGTACCTTTTCCTCAGTTTTTTTAGTAGTAGATTTTTGTTCTACATTATTCTCTTCTTGTTGACATCCAACTAGTAATACTACAAATACTAAAAGGAATCTTAATTTCCTAAATAAATTTTTCATATTCCCAACTCCTAAAAAGAAAAGTGAGGCATTTCGCCTCACTTTCGCTCTTAATTAGCGTCTTCCTTTATTCGGATCGCCGCCGCCAACAATATCAAAGACACGTTTCGCTATATTTGTATTCTCTTGAACGCCAGAGAACAAGTATTTACCTGGACCAAATGCATATACGTTCACATCTTCCCCTGTATGTCCACCCGTTGTCCAGCCTGTAACCGAGCGCTTATTGAAAATATCTTCAATTGCATTATCAATCTTTGTTACATCTTTTGAAGGAGCTATATCATTTACAGCTTGAATTTCTTCTGGAGTTAATTGTAAATCAATATACTTTTTCAATGTTTCTTCTACATTTGCACCTTTTGCAATCTCATTTGCCATAAAGTCTGGTGTACGCTTTGCAGCTTTAATTGGATCTACTTTAAAGTTATACTCGCCATTGGCACCTAAAGATAATCCACCAGTAGCGTGATCTGCCGTTGCAACAACTAACGTATTTTTATCTTTTTTCGCAAACTCAATCGCTGCTTTGAAAGCTTTTTCGAAGTCTTCCATTTCACTCATTGCACCAACAATATCATTATCATGTCCAGCCCAGTCGATTTGACTTCCTTCCACCATTAAGAAGAAACCATTTTTATTTTTGTTCAAACGCTCAATTGCTGCATTAGTCATTTCTTCTAATGAAGGTGTTTTCTCATTACGGTCAATCATTTTATCTAATCCACCTGGTGCAAATAAACCAAGAATTTGATCATTTTTATCATTTAACAATTGATCTCGATCCGTTACATAGCTATAACCAGATTTCTTGAACTCTTCTGTAAGATTACGATCTTTTCTAACAAAGTTCTTTACGCCGCCGCCAAGCATAACATCTACTTTATGCTTCCCTTTAATTTTCTCATCAAAATAATCATTTGCAATTGCGTCCATATTTTTACGGCTAATGTCATGCGCACCGAAAGCAGCTGGTGTTGCATGTGTAATTTCAGAAGTTGCAACGAGTCCCGTTGATTTCCCTTTTTCTTTCGCTTGCTCAAGAACTGTTTTCACTTCCGCTTTATCATTATCAACTGCAATTGCAGCATTATATGTTTTAATCCCTGCTGACATAGCTGTTGCTGCCGATGCAGAGTCTGTAATATTTTCATGTTCATCTTCTGGGTATGTTTTTTGTGTTCCTACAAGATGCTTATCAAATTCTGTAGATTCCATTTCAAAGGTTTTTGGATTATCTTTCATATAACGGTGAGCCGTCATATATGAAGGGCCCATACCATCCCCAATTAATACGATAACATTTTTAATCTTTGCATTGCTTCCGTTCTCATCTGCATTAACCTCACTAGAACGAGTAAAATTCCATGTTGCTACCGAAGTAACTGCTAATGATGCCACAACTGCAAATGGCCATGCTTTTTTCACAAACTTTTTCACTGTCTTGTCCCCCTAATTAGGTTATTCATTTCCCACTATCAAATTTAATGGAAGACTATTAAGAGAAAATTAGCTGTATGTAAATTTTTTGTTAACTTATGTAAATATCAGTTATAATTTGTATAACTTTGTCTTTTTGTATCAATCATCCCGCCCTTTACAATTTAAATATAAACAAGTTGGATTTCATTTAACGTAAATCTCTTTTTTTACATTTTGACTCTATTTTTATGAAAATAAATAGAAATGCGGTGAGCCTTTATGAAAATAGTAAAGCTAAATGAGTCTTTTATTTTTGAATTACTTAATCTTTGCAAATCTGTTGGATGGTTACACGATGAAATTTTTATGAAAAAACAATTCGAAATGTATCTTTCTATCGGCACACTTGTAGGTTACATTCATGAAAACAAACTCATTGCGACTGGAGGAGTATTTCCCTTTCCAAGTAACTTCGCTTCCATTGGTATGTTAATCGTTCACCCTAATTTTCAAGGACGCGGATTAGGGCGCATGTTGCTAAATCATTGCTTGGAACAAATTCATCCAAAACAACCCATTGCACTTATTGCGACAAAAGCTGGCGAACCTCTATACACATCATGTGGATTTCAAACAGCAACAACGATTCATCGTTTTGAAAAGCAGACTATTAAGACGTATCCTTCTCACTTACAACAAGTACAAGAAGAAGACCTTATATCTCTTACTTCTCTGGATCAAATTGCAACTGGTATGAATCGTTCTCTACTTTACTCTTTGCTATTACCAAGGGTCGTATACTCTTTTAAAATTGAAAGAAATAACTGTATAGAAGCTTTTTCATTATGCATACAAAAGGGCAATATATTATGTATCAATCCACTTATCGCCAAGCAAGAAGAAGATGCTATCCAATTATTAAAAAAGATATGTGAATGTTGGAATGGTATAGTACGAATTGATGTTCCACACTCACAATTTACATTTCGTCAATTTCTTCAAACAGAAAATTTCCAAGAAACGCTCCTTTCACCTCTTATGATAAAAAATGGTAGCCAACTTCCTGGAAATCGTAATATGCTATTTGCTATGATAGATACAGCGTTATGTTAGAAAGGAGACACCTAATTGAAGCGATTTAGCTATTTTATGGTAGGTTGTCTTACTCTTACACTATTAGTAGGATGTAGTGCAGCAGAAAAGCCAGTAGAACAAGTAAAACAAGTTAAAAATACAATTACAGCGAAACTAGCTACCGAGGAAAAAATGGTAGAAATAGATGGTCAAACCATTTACTTTAAAAAGATTGGTAATGAAAAACCACCTTTACTTATGATTCATGGCTTTGGAGGGTCATCAGATGGTTTTCAAAAGATTTACTCCGATTTAGCAAAAGATCATACAATTATTTCTGTAGATGCTTTAGGATTCGGGCGCTCATCTAAGCCAATGGATTTTTATTATTCTTTTCCAACTCATGCAAATTTGTATTATAAATTAATGAAAAAACTAGGGTATGATTCATTCGCAATACTGGGGCATTCCATGGGGGGAGAAATTTCTCTAAATTTAACATATTTATATCCTGAAGCAGTTACTCACCTTATTTTAACTGATGCTACAGGTGGCCCTCATACATTCGTTAATAAACAAGGCTCACCAAAACCACAATTGTCGACTGATTTAAATGCCGTTTCTTCTATTACAGATTATGATGAAAGCAAAGTGAAATTCAAACGTAATGATGAAGAGCATTATAATAAAATGAAATTATGGCCTAGACGTCTTAAAATTAATGCAAATGAAATAAAACAGCCAACTTTAATTATATGGGGCAGAAATGATAGTAGCGTTTCCTGGAAAGAAGGAGAAACGTATCATCAATTCTTAAAAAATAGCACTTTACATATTATTGAAAAAGGTTATCATGCACCATTTCGCCAAGAACCACAAGAATTTGTCGGGTATGTAAAAGATTTCTTTAAGAACAATCCGATTAAAGTTGAAAAATAACATAAACGGGTATCTCAAAATGAGATACCCGTTTTCATATATTAAGCAGCTTGCTTTTGGCGTTTTGGCGTTTTTGATCCTAATACTTTCGGGATAACGAAGCCATCCATTCCAAATTTCCCAGCGTTCATACCGGAAACAAGAACAAACATAGATAAGATAACCATCTCAGGGTTCACACCAATTGACCCACTAAACATATAGGAAAAGTTCATTACAAGACCAAAAAAGACCGCTGTTTTTGTTAAACAGCCTACAATTAAACCAATTCCGACTAAAATTTCTCCCCATGTTACAAGTGTATTAAACAAATCTACATTTGGAATTGCAAATTCTTGTAAGAATGATGCCCACCAAGATTGAACAGCCGGTTGTGCACCTTTAGATTTTTCAATTGCCCCTTGCAAATAACCTGTTGCATCGAATCCTTTTCCTTGTAGTTTACCGATTCCAGCCATTAACCATGTGTAACCAAGATATACTCGAATTACTGCTAATGCAAAAGAAACTGCTTTGTTTTCTCTTAAAAATTGAATAACCATATCTTCCTCCTAAAGTTGTAATTAAGTTAGTTACAGATAATATAATAACATTAGTTACTTATTTTTCAAACGTTAATTATGAATAATCTGTGACATGCGTATGAAACATTAAAAACTAACGTTTATATAGTAACTTTTATTACCTGTAAAAACTTGAACATATCATACCACAAGTGATAACCATTTTCATTGAAAAAATGTAAAAAAAATGTGAGTTAAATGTGAAACACGTTTATTCGAATATAGAATAAACGTGTTTCACACTAATTATAGAATCGAAATGTATGTGTCTCCTCATCAATTAAACTCGCTTCTTGAAAGGCTTCTTCTAACGTTTTCCCATGGTTAATAACCCCATAAAATAAACGTATAGTAAACATAAGTGCTGCATTTCCATCTACATAATCAATCGATCCAATATATGATTTCGCACCACTATGTAAAAAAGATTTTGCTAGATTTTGCTCCCCTAACGTGCACCCGCTATTTACAATATGTGTATTATGCAATTTTGCATATTTATAAATTTCTTCTGTACCAAAATACCCTCTCGGTTCATCTTGTTCATATACTTCTTCGCCTAACTCTTCCATGACAAACTTCCCTTCTTCACCATGAAAGCAAAAAATAATATAATTAATATCGTTAAATAAGTTCTTTCCAGAAAGAACTTCCACAAAATCTTTCGGTCTACCAATCCAATATGTCACAACCCTTGCACCAAAATATTCAAGAGATGCTCGGATTGATTGCGCCTCTAAATCCGAATTAAAACCAACTACTAATGCAATATTCAACATACAACCCCCATCCTATAATCAGCCCTTATCAATCAGAATTTTATGGGATAAATCCATTTCATATATGCCCGTTTCTTTCAAAAAATCTGATCTAGTTAAAACGACTTTCTGTAAATATTGCCTATATGCTGTAATTGTTCCATCGTGAGATACAATGCAAATTCTTTCAGCACCCAGTTCATAACACCAAAGAAGAAATTTATCTACTATTTGCTGAAAACTATTCTCTGAAATAGTGTTTATACCTTCCTTCCATAACTGATTATTTGAGCTTTTCTCTATCGAAAAATGCGGAAATAACTTTGTTATCATTCCCTGATCTACTATATAATCGCACGGTAATGTTCTCGCTTCTTCTCGATAAGGAAAAATACGCGGAGATACATATGGATGAACGATTTTTTGACAAGCAACTTTCGCACTCCATATTGTCGCCGTTTGCAAAGTTCTAAGTGTAGGACTAGCAATTAATATATCCGCCTCTTGTAATGGCACATTGCATTGAAGTAATTTAGCCTGATTCCTTCCTTCATCCGTCAATGGCGGATGAAGCACTTTTAAACTTGATGGCAAATCCCTTGTATGTTCTCCTTCCCCGTGCCGAACAAAGACGATTTTCATCCCCTTCCTCCTCTCATTATGAAATCCTCTTACATATTTCTTCCCTATCTCATACTTTATTCCTGCTATATGAAAAACTGATATGTAAAACACTTTTTACAAGGGAGAAGTGAATCAAAAAATATAAAATGGATAACCATCTTAATTGGAATGATTATATGGGGATACATAAATGGATTTTTTAGTAGTGATAAAGTGAAACTTTAATCCGTGGGGGTTTTGTTCATCCCCCCACGGATTATTAGTTGAACCAATCGGGCTTTTACGGACAGTTGATCCCCACCTAACTTCTTTGCCTCCGCTGAATTTTGAGGTGGGGGTCTTACTGCCCGTTAATGCGGGATAAAACTGCTAATCCTTGGATTACAGATGATGAACGTGAAACAAAAATTAAACAAAAAGCAATTACGGCAAGCTGGTCCGGTGTTTTTATGTTTTGTACCATTAGCCTCTTAAATAAATGGTTAGGTTTAAGCACAAATGATAACTCACCGTACTTACCAGACCCTATCGCAGCTATTTTAAAGGCAAATGTAGAGTTACAAGTTTTACTCATGCTATTTGTTATGTATGGAATATTTTACTTACATTATCGAAGAAAATTAAGTGCCTAACTTCTAACTCATGATTATCCTCCTAAATGGTTATAGTAATCATGACAAAATGAAAGGAGAGATATAAACATGAGTAACTCGAATGAATTTTTAGATACACTACATGAAAAACAAGCAAAAGATGAACAAAATAGAAAGCGCCAAGGGAACGGAAACCCAGCGAAAAAAAAGCCAAATAAAACACATAAATAACAGTAAAAAACTGCCTAAAACAATCTTTTAGGCAGTTTTTTATTCTTCTTTTACCGAGATAACATTTCCCCAATTCCATCTCTCATAATACCATTCTGGTACATCTATATTTTCAATCCACTTCATTTCATGCTTTCCATCCTTATGAGCAAGCCATACATCCGCTTTCTTACGGTCTGAACGTATCCAAATTAATTGATTACTCTTCTTCATGAAGATCGGGTGGTAATCCCCTTGCTTGTTCGTTTTCTTTGTGATTTGATGCTGTGCATTACTTGTACTATCGACCTCATATAAAGATGGTAGTGGCCTTTTTTCTGGTGGAGTTTCTATCCCTGCCTCTTTTGCTCGTGAAACGATAATTACTCTATCGTTCTTCCATACAAAATCCCAATCAACATATCCTTTCGGCGTAAATATGTTCTGCTGAAGTGCTGGCAATTCCTTTACTTTTAAATGTTTATTTTCTAATGCAACTCTTCCGCTCCCTTCAATATAAGCTAATATATTTTTTGATGGTGCCCATTGAAACCATTGTGCGTTTAATAACATTTGATCTACTTTTTCAAACCGACTGCCGTCTGCACGAACTAAGCAAAGCGTATTACTATCAGCTGACCATGAAGCTGTCGGTACTGCTAAAAATGAAATCCACTTTTGATCTGGTGACCACTTAAAGCCACTTGCTACTAGCGCTAGGAAATCATCGTGTTCATTTGGCAATGCATACAAATGCTTCATTTTGTGAGGATTCATATGTGCATCTTTTTGCACTTCATATAGCTGAGCCCCTGTCCATCCTGTTGGAAGTAAGTGCGCTTCAGAGGATACAAGAAAGTTCTTTCCATCGGGGTACCATGCATAATCCCCTACACCAGCCGATACATTTTCAAAATCTGCATTCTTTTTTTCTACATCAAATGTATTTAATGTACCTGTAAATATAAATGCAATTATATTTTCTGTTGGTGACCATTGATAATTCGATGCTTCTGAGTGAAACGGCGTAACTTTCTTTCCATCTTTCAGCCGATATAACTCAAGAATATTTTGTTTCTCCCCTTTTACATATGCCAGCCATTCTCCATCATGTGACCACTTTGGCCCTGTTATGTTCTCTCCTTTTGTAAGTTGTTTTTCTTTCCCATCAACTTTAATCCAAAGGTTATGATGACGAATAAAAGCAACTTTCACACTATTATTTTCTGCGCTAGTAATAGCGATAGAACATAAAAACATAAACAACACTACACTACCACTTACTATTAGCCTTTTCATACCATCACTCCATTTCCCTCATAGCATTCCTCACTTTCTTCCTACAATATGTGAAAAATATCGATTCGACATAATCAGAAAAAATCCCCCAAGAAATTTCCAATTCATAGAGGATTGGTATGAATTATGTCGAAAGTATAGTTTAGCCAACATTTATATGTATAAGTTCTAACTAAAATGTAAGATTACTTTTCTGAATATTGGCACTTTTTATTAGGGGGAGTATCAATGAAAAAAACTACATCTACACTATTAAGCATGGCGCTTGTCTTTTCTAGTTTTGGAGCTTTAAGCGCTCATGCTGAATCACTACAAAAGGAGAAGCAATTTAGTCCACAATTAAAAACAACGATTGAACAGTGGGGAGAACATAAAATTGCTCAAAATGTTGAAACGAAAACAACAAAAGAAATATCAGTAATTGTAGAATTGCAACATGCACCTCTCGCTGCTCAAAGTAATATTCAGTATGCTCCAGATTTACAAAATAGTAATGCGCAGTCTTATCATGCTGAGCTCAAAAAAGCACAAGAAGATACGACTAAGAAAATAAAAGAAAAAGCACCTGGTGCAAAAATTAAAGAAGTGTATAATACGTTATTTTCCGGATTCTCTATTTCAGTTCCTGGAGATCAAATTACCTCTCTTGCCTCTTTACCTGAAGTAAAAGCAGTCTATCCGAACTTAACATATAAATTGCATGAAACATCAAAAAGTACTACTAACGAAGAAGCACCAAATATCGGTGGACCGACAATTGGTGCACCTGAAGCGTGGAATTTAAAAGATCCATCTGGCAAACCGCTTGATGGAAAAGGCATGAAAGTAGCCATTATCGACTCTGGCGTAGACTATACACACCCTGACTTAAAGGCAAATTATATCGGTGGATATGACACGGTTGATGAAGATAGCGATCCAATGGATGGTAACGTACATGGTACTCATGTAGCTGGAATTATTGCTGGTAACGGAAAAATTAAAGGCGTTGCTCCAAACGCTTCTATTCTAGCCTATCGTGTAATGAATGACGGTGGAACTGGTACAACAGATGATATTATCCAAGGGATTGAGCGAGCGATTCAAGATGGTGCGGATGTGTTAAACCTCTCCCTTGGGCAGGATTTAAATGTACCTGATCAGCCTGTAACATTAACGTTAGAACGAGCAGCGAAACTTGGTGTTACTACTGTCGTTTCAAATGGAAATGACGGACCAAAACCTTGGTCTGTTGATGCTCCCGGTAACGCAAGTAGTGTCATTTCTGTTGGAGCATCTACGGTTTCTATCCCGTTTCCAACATTCCAAGTAGCTGGTTCCAGCAAAACATATCAAGGGTTACCGTTATCAAAATCCGATTTTCCAATAGGAAATGCTTCCCCTCTTGTATACGTTGGTTATGGCAATCCAAGTGATTATGCAAAACAAGATGTGAAAGGGAAATTCGCACTTATTTTACAAGGTACTTCTAGTACATTAGTAAAAGCAGAACAAGCGAAGCAAGCTGGGGCACTTGGTGTGTTATTAATCTCTAGCGAAAAAGAAATTAATATGATGCCGGAATATTTTTCACGTGAACATCTAGCTGTCCCAGTAATGCAATTATCAAATACAAATGGGGAAGAATTAAAAACTTTAATTACAAAACGAAAGAAAAATATAAAAATTGGACAACCAAAGCAAACAGAACTTATCGGTAACTTTAGTTCAAGAGGACCATCACAAGGAAGTTGGCTAATAAAGCCTGATGTTGTTGCACCTGGAGTACAAATTACTAGTACAGTACCGCGAGGCGGCTATGAATCGCATAACGGAACAAGTATGGCTGCTCCGCAAGTAGCTGGAGCGGTTGCCCTCTTGCGTCAAATGCATCCTGATTGGACGACAGAACAATTGAAAGCGGCTCTTGCTAACAATGCAAAAACATTACATGATGTCAATGAAAATACATACCCTGTTATGGCACAAGGATCAGGTTTAATTAACATTCCGAAAGCAGCTCAAACAAATGTATTAGTAAAACCTAACAATGTCAGCTTTGGTCTTATTAAGCCAAATAGCGGAAAAGTAAAACTGACGCAAAATGTTACATTACAAAACCTTTCTAGTAAAAAGAAAAGTTTTTCAACTCGTGTGGAGTTACTAGATGCAAACACAAAAGTAAAAGCTTCTGTCCCTTCATCTATTAGCATTCAACCGAATAGTAGTACCGAAAAACCATTTACTATCACTGTAGATAGCTCACTACCACAAGGTGTGTATACTGGAAATGTATATGTAAAAGAACAAGGGGCAAAAGAAGAAATTCGAATTCCATTCACATTTAGTATCGATCCTAAAGATTATAAACGTATCGATGGACTTGAAATTATTAATTCTACTTTTAGCCCAAATGGCGACCACGTACTAGATGATAATCTCATCAACTACTATTTAGTTGCGCCTGTGGATGATGTCACATTGCATGCAAATTTAGTTATGAAAGAACGTGTAACGTATCAAGGGATTATCCATCAAGCTAAAAATGCAACTCCTGGATACAAACCTTTCAAATGGAATGGTACAAAAGCCGATGGCACTCCTTTAGCTGACGGGCTATATCAAATCGAAGCAGTTGCTTCTAATTCTGGCGGAGAAACAAAACAAACAGCTGCTGTATTTCTTGATCGAACTGCACCTAAGTTAACATACGAAGTTGACCAAGAAAATCTCGTAATTAAAGGAAAAGTTGATGATATTCTACTAGATTGGATGTCAGAATCTGGTTGGATAGCACCTGGTATTCCAGTGAGAATGCAATATGAAATTAATGGAAATGGTGTATGGGACCAGGCATTCCTGAACCCTTGGGAGAAAAGCTATGACATTTATTTCGATCGTACTCAATTACAAGAAGGAAAAAATACTATTCACATTGTAGCAACTGATGCAGCTGGCAATACCTCTAATTTAACTGTTAATTTAGAAGTGAAATAAAGTGAAACTTTAATCAGTGGAGATTTCGTTCATCCCCACTGATTATTAGCCTTCACCAATCGGGAGTTACGGGCAGTTGATCTCCCCTCTCACTTCTTTACTCCAACCGAATTTTGAGGTAGGAATTTTACTGCTCATTAACACGGGATAAAAAATTTTTGTTGACAATTTTTTTAATATAGTTTTATAATACAAAACATAGTTTAGTTGAACGAATTATATATCGGCTTTGAAGGAATACTAGTAGCGACTTATATCACTGTCTCAGAGAACTGATGGTTGGTGCGAATCAGTACATATACAAGCGTGAATTACAATTCTGGAGCTTCTTTCCCGTAATGCTTTTTATGCATGAAGAGAAAGACGGATCTTTCCGTTATCGTAAAGTGAGTGGTAAACAATTAGTTGTTTACAAATAGGGTGGTACCGCGATTTTTATCGTCCCTATCGGATTTTCCGATAGGGACTTTTTTGCGTCCATCCTCTTACACAATTTCATATATACGCGTTGAAAGAATCGCAGTAGTATCTTATATCCCTGTTACAGAGAGCTAATGATCGGTGGAAATTAGCACATATATAAGTATGAATTACAATTCTGGAGCTTCTTTTTCGTAGTGCTTTTATGCATGAAGGAAAAGACGGAATTTTTCCGTTATCATTAATTGAGATGTAAGTATATTTTCACTTACAAATAGGGTGGTACCGCGATTCTTTCGCCCCTATCGGACTTTCCGATAGGGGCTTTTTCTATTTCTCACAGAAACAGATGTTAAATAATTCCGAATCTTATGATAAAATTTTATAAGCGCTTACAAAAATGAAAGGAGGTGATACAAGCTATACGAAATCGATATTCAATTTTATTGAAAAAAAGGAGGATGTCTAAATGACAAAGAAAACAGAAATTCCATCACATTTAAAACCATTCGTATCCACACAACATTATGATCAATACACACCGGTGAATCACGCTGTGTGGCGTTATATTATGAGACAAAATCATAGCTTCTTAAAAGACGTTGCTCATCCAGCCTATGTGAACGGACTACAATCATCTGGTATTAATATAGATTCAATTCCAAAAGTAGAAGAAATGAATGAGTGTTTGGCACCAAGTGGCTGGGGTGCTGTAACGATTGACGGACTTATTCCCGGCGTAGCATTCTTCGATTTCCAAGGACACGGATTACTACCGATCGCAACAGATATTCGGAAAGTAGAAAATATCGAGTACACACCAGCGCCAGATATCGTACACGAAGCCGCAGGACACGCACCGATTTTACTTGATCCTACATATGCAAAATATGTGAAACGTTTTGGGCAAATTGGTGCAAAAGCTTTCTCTACAAAAGAAGAACATGATGCATTTGAAGCTGTTCGTACATTAACGATAGTAAAAGAAAGCCCTACTTCTACTCCTGATGAAGTTAAGGCTGCTGAAAATGCTGTAATTGAAAAACAAAACTTAGTTTCTGGTTTATCAGAAGCTGAACAAATTTCACGTCTTTTCTGGTGGACAGTAGAATATGGATTGATTGGAAATATAGATGATCCAAAAATATATGGTGCTGGTCTCCTTTCTTCTGTTGGCGAAAGCAAACATTGCTTAACAGACGCTGTAGAAAAAGTTCCATTTTCTATCGAAGCATGTACAGGGACAACTTATGACGTAACAAAAATGCAACCACAACTATTCGTTTGCAAGTCCTTTGAAGAATTAACAGATGCGCTTGAAACATTTTCTAAAACAATGGCCTTTAAAACAGGTGGAAAAGAAGGTTTAGAAAAAGCAATTCGCTCTGAGAACTATGCAACAGCTGAGCTAAATAGCGGATTACAAATTACAGGTACATTTAGCGAGACAATTGAAAACGATGCAGGTGAATTAATTTACATGCGAACAAATTCGCCAACGGCATTAGCACTTCATAATAAACAGTTAGCGAATCATTCTACTTCTGTACACAGTGACGGATTTGGAACACCAATTGGATTACTCACTGAAAATATTGCATTAGAAAATTGTACAGACGAACAACTACAATCATTAGGAATTACAATTGGAACTATCGCTGAGTTTACTTTTGCAAGTGGTATTCATGTAAAAGGAACAGTAACAGATATTGTAAAAAACGATAAGAAAATTGCTCTTATTTCCTTTATCGATTGCACAGTTACTTATAACGCCCGCGTTTTATTTGATGCTTCATGGGGCGCATTTGATATGGCTGTTGGCTCACAAATCACTTCAGTATTCCCAGGTGCCGCAGATGCAGCAGCATTTTTCCCAATGGATGAAGAAGTTCAAGAAATTCCTGCTCCACTTGTACTGAATGAACTTGAACGTATGTATCAAACAGTTCGAGATATTCGAAGTGAGGGGATTTTACACGAAGCGCATATCGATCAATTAGTAGCAATTCAAGAAGTATTAAATAAATTTTATGCGAAAGAATGGTTGCTGCGCCTTGAAGTATTAGAGTTACTTTTAGAGCATAACAAAGGGCATGAAACATCTGCAGCATTACTACATCAACTTTCTACTTTCACAACTGACGAAGCTGTAACACGCCTTATTAACAATGGTCTTGCGTTACTTCCAGTAAAGGATGTGAAAAATGATGCTAAGATTAACTGAAGAAGAAGTTCACGAGGAATTATTGAAGGTAGATAAATGGATGGTAAAAGATGAGAAATGGATTGAACGAAAATATATGTTTTCCGACTACTTAAAAGGAGTCGAATTTGTCTCTGAAGCCGCCAAACTATCAGAAGAACATAATCACCATCCATTTATCCTTATCCAGTATAAAGCAGTTATTATTACTTTGTCATCTTGGAATGCAAAAGGTTTAACGAAACTAGATTTTGAGCTTGCAAAACAATTTGATGAACTATTTTTACAAAACGAAAACGCAATTATAAGAAAATAAAAAAGAGAAGCCTTTTTAGGCTTCTCCTTTTATTTTGAAATGGATACAATGTCCAAATGGATCCTCGACTTGTAATATTCCATCTTTGTACGTAGCAATCTTGCCAATATTTTTTAAGCTTTCACATACTTGCTCTTTTTGTTTTTCATCCGCTAGTACAATTGTGAAATATTTTAAACCAACAGAACCTGGCATTTGCGGTGGTACCCCTTCACCTTGCCACGTATTTAAACCGATATGGTGATGATAACCACCTGCTGATACGAACAACGCTCCATTACGAGCTGGGATCGTTACTTCAAAACCAAGACCATCAACATAGAAACGTTTCGCTTCCTCTAAATCAGCTACATGGAAATGAATATGCCCCATCACAGTACCAGCTGGAAATCCATTCCATGTACTTCCTTGCTGTAATAATTCTTCACCAGCTAACGGGTTACTAACAAATGGGAGTTCTCCATTCTCATCACGCCAAACTTCTTTTTGTCGATCATGATAAATTTCAATCCCGTTTCCATCTGGATCAGCTAAATAAAGAGCTTCACTAAAGTAATGATCGGCTCCGCCATGTAGTGGATATACCATCTCTACAAGATGACGAAGAACATTCGCTAAATCCTGCCTACTTGGTAATAAAATTGCATAATGATATAACCCTGTTCTTCCTCTTTGTTTCGGAAAAGCTTCTTTCTTTTCTTCAATGATAAGAAGTGGTTCATCATTTTCATTCCCAAATGTAACGACTGCTTCTTCTTCTTTTAGCACCTTCATACTTAGTACTTCCGTATAAAACTCTAGTGATTTCTTTACATTAGATACGTATAAATGAACAACATCAAGTGTTGTATCGGGATGAAGTTGAAAACTCATCTTGTTAGCCCCCCCATTTAAATTAGTTCTTCTTTGACATTTTTTCTTTTAAGAAATTATCTACAAAACCATCAGCTTTTGCAACAAATAAATATGCACCCATTGCTAATAATGCAAGTTCTAATTCGAAACCAGGATTTTTTCCATCTCCCAATAAACCAGCTGACCATTTCACTTTTACGATTGCTCCAACCATAACAAGCGCAAATAATAATCCAATATATCTTACACCTAAACCTAGAATTAATAATAGGCCTCCAACTAATTCAAATGTTGCTACACCGTATGCAAGTCCTCCTGGTAAACCAATGCTTGTGAACCACCCTGCAATATTGTCAATTCCCGATTGGAATTTTGTTAAACCGTGCATAAAGAACGTTACCCCTAACACGATACGAATAATTAAGTTACCAATATGTTGATTCATTTCTTTCTCTCCTTTATAGTTTTCTTATACAAAACTTTTATTTACATTACAAAACATACACTAATTTTTTTTATTCGTCAATTCATTTTCA
>WPCH01335269.1_pt1 | contig 16429 bp, 16 predicted proteins | sample 5399881 | NCBI WGS metagenome assembly WPCH01 (sample SAMN12869468, study PRJNA574797) | sludge metagenome | isolation source: wastewater treatment of pH5 | place: China:Beijing | collected 2019-05-20
TCGAGGAGCACCTGGCCGCTGTCCAGAGGCAGGGCGCCGGCGATGATGTTGAACAGGGTCGACTTGCCGGCCCCGTTGGGGCCGATCAGCCCGGTGATGGAGCCCTTCTCGACCCGGAGGGAGCAGTCGTTGATGACCCTGAGGCCGCCGAAGGCCTTGTTGACGTGACGCACGTCGATCATGGGGACCATGGCGTGTTCCGATCGTCTTGTTGGTTGTTGTTGTCGGTGGCGCTCCCGGTGGCGCCGTGGCCGCCCGGTGCACCGGGCGGCGGCCCGGGCTACTGCTCCTGGCTGTCCTCCACCAGGAAGGTGCGGCCGGCGGCGAAGGCGCCGACGATCACCACCGCGCCGATGGTGGGGATCAGGTAGCCCTCCACCTGGGGAATGGCCCGCAGGAAGACGAAGGCCACCGCCGCAGGGGCGACGAAGCGCACCAGGAAGCGCCAGATGCCGAACCAGGCCTGGTTGGTGCGCATCTCCTTCAGCACCTCCGAGGTGGTCAGCGCCCAGCCGGCGAACAGCGCGATCAGCAGGCCGCCCAGGGGCATGAAGATGTTGGTGAGCAGCTCGATGAAGTCGAAGGCGCTGCGCCCGAACAGGGCGTGGAAGATCGTGCCCTCGCTGTAGATGTTGAAGCTGACCACGGTGAGCAGGCCCAGCGCCCAGCTGGCCACCACCATGGCGAACACCGCCTGGGGGCGGGTGAGGTCGAAGCGCTCCACCAGGTAGGCGGCCACCGGCTCGATCAGCGAGATCGAGGAGCTGATGGCGGCGCCGAGCACCAGGATGAAGAAGACCCCGCCGATCAGCGCGCCGAAGGGCATCTCGGCGAAGGCCAGCGGCAGGGTGACGAACATCAGCCCCGGCCCCTGGCCGGCATCGAGGCCGGCACCGAACACCAGCGAGAAGATGGCCAGGCCCGCGATCATCGCCACGGCGGTGTCGACGACGGCGATGGAGATGGCGGTGCGGGTCAGCGAGAGGTCGCTGGACATGTAGGCGCCGTAGGCCATGATCGCGCCCATGCCGAGGCTCAGGGTGAAGAAGGACTGGCCCATGGCGGCCAGCCAGCCCTCGAGGCTCAGGTCGGCGAGGTTGAAGGTGAACAGGAAGCTCGCCGCGGCGCCGAAGTCGCCGTTGGCCACCCCGTAGGCCAGCACCACCAGCAGGATGAGGAAGAGCGCCGGCATCATGATGCGCAGCCCGCTCTCGATGCCGCGGTGGATGCCCATGCCGACGATCAGCCCCGAGGCGATGATGAAGAGGGTGTGGTAGAGGGTGAGCAGGGCCGGCGAGGCGAGCAGGGCGTCGAAGCCGGCGCCGATGGTCGCGGCGTCGGCGCCGGCCAGGGAGCCGGTGAGCATCTGCCAGGTGTAGTGGATCGCCCAGCCGGCGATCACCGAGTAGAAGCTCAGGATCAGGAAGGCCGAGGCGGCCCCCAGCCAGCCGATGGTCTCCCAGGCCCGGGAGGTGTTGTGGGTGCGGGTGAGGAAGCGCATGCCCATGATCGGGCTTCTGCGGCTGGCGCGGCCGAGCATGGTCTCGGCGATCAGGATCGGGATGCCCACGGCGAAGATGGTCAGGGCATAGACCAGGATGAAGGCGCCGCCGCCGTTCTCGCCGGTGAGGTAGGGGAAGCGCCAGAGGTTGCCGAGACCCACCGCCGACCCGACGGCGGCCAGCAGGAAGGTGCCCTTGTGGGTCCAGACATTATGCTTGCTCATGGTGGCTCCGGATGCGAGTCGAGTGGCCTTGTGGGCCTGTTGCCGCCACTTTGCGACAAAACGCGCTCGGGAGCCAGCCGGCTAGCGTTTACCGGCCGTTAGGTCCGGCGATGGTGCCGGCATCGACTAGCGTTCCTGCTCCTCGTCGTCGTCGTCATCCTGCTGGCCGATACGCGGCTCCAGGGCGCGATACGCGTCCGGCAGGCGCACGGTATCGCCCAGGGCGAGCTTGCCGTGGGACTTCAGCCGCCGGCCGTTGTTGACGGCGATAATCGCCGCCACCTCGCCGATGCTGGTGCCCTCCACGTAGGCCTCCACCCGGATGCGCACCACCGTGCCCTGATAGCGGGCCGAGAGGATGTCGCCGCTCCCGGGGTCCGAGTGGCCCATGGGGTCCTTCTCGAAGTGGCGCATCACGCTGTCCGCGCCGGGGTCGTCCCACTCCACGTGCTTGTGCATCTCGGCTCTCCTTTCTGGGCTGTGGATCGAGCTGGCAGGCTAACAGCATAGAAGATCCCGGGGCCAAGAACGACGACGCCCGCCGCGGGGGGTACCCCGGGCGGGCGTCGTGGCGCGATGGCCTCGCCTTACTTCTTGCTGGCGCGCTTGCGCTCGTTTTCCTTGAGGTGCTTCTTGCGCAGGCGGATGTGGTTCGGGGTGATCTCCACCAGCTCGTCGTCGTCGAGGAACTCGATGGCCTGCTCCAGCGAGAATTTCACCGGCGGAGTCAGCACGATGTTCTCGTCGTTGCCGGAGGCGCGCATGTTGTCGAGTTTCTTGCCCTTGGTGGGGTTGACCACCAGGTCGTTGGCGCGGCTGTGGATGCCCACCAGCATGCCCTCGTAGACCTCGGTGCCGTGGTCGATGATCAGCTTGCCGCGGTCCTGCAGGGCGTAGAGGGCATAGGCCAGCGCCTTGCCGTTGACCATGGAGACCATCACCCCGTTGCGACGCTCGATGGCGGCATCGGGCTTGAGCGGGCCGTAGTGGTCGAAGCGGCTGGTCAGGATGCCGGTGCCGGAGGTCAGGGTCATGAACTGGCCGCGGAAGCCGATCAGGCCGCGGGCGGGGATCATGAAGTCCAGGCGGACCCGGCCCTTGCCGTCGGGGTTCATGTTGGAGAGCTCGCCCTTGCGGTAGCCCAGCTCCTCCATGATGGCGCCCTGGTGCTGCTCCTCGCAGTCGATGATCACCTCTTCGTACGGCTCCTGCTTGACGCCGTCGATCTCGCGGATGATCACCTCGGGGCGGCCCACGGCCAGCTCGAAGCCTTCGCGACGCATGGTCTCGATCAGCACCGAGAGGTGCAGCTCGCCGCGGCCGGAGACCTTGAACTTCTCCGGGGTCTCGCCCTGCTCGACGCGCAGCGCCACGTTGTGGATCAGCTCCTGCTCGAGGCGATCCTTGATGTTGCGGCTGGTGACGAACTTGCCGTCGCGGCCGGCCATCGGCGAATCGTTGACCTGGAAGGTCATTGAGACGGTGGGCTGGTCGACGGAGAGCGGCGGCAGCGCCTCGACGTTGGCCGGGTCGCACAGGGTGTCGGAGATGGAGAGCGGGTCGATGCCGGTGATGCAGACGATGTCGCCGGCGGTGGCCTCGTCGGTCTGCACGCGCTCCAGGCCCAGATGGGTCATCACCTGGCCGACCTTGCCCTTGCGGGTGGCGCCGTCGGTGCCGATCACGGTGACCTGCTGGTTGGGCTTCACCGAGCCGCGCTTGATGCGGCCCAGGCCGATGACGCCGACGTAGCTGTTGTAGTCCAGCGCCGAGATCTGCATCTGGAAGGGACCATCCAGCTCCACCTTGGGCGGCTCGACGATATCGACGATGGCCTGGAACATGGGGGTCATGTCCTCGGCCAGCTCGGCGGGGTCGGGGCCGGCGATGCCGTTGAGGGCGGAGCAGTAGATGATCGGGAAGTCGAGCTGCTCGTCGCTGGCGCCGAGGTTGTCGAACAGGTCGAAGATCTGGTCGATGACCCAGTCGGGGCGGGCGCCGGGACGATCGATCTTGTTGACCACCACGATGGGCTTGAGGCCCTGGGCAAAGGCCTTCTGGGTGACGAAGCGGGTCTGCGGCATGGGGCCGTCCACCGAGTCCACCAGCAGCAGTACCGAGTCCACCATGGACATGACCCGCTCGACCTCGCCGCCGAAGTCGGCGTGTCCGGGGGTGTCCACGATATTGATGCGGTACTCCTCGCCATCGGGTGCCTGCCAGCGGATCGCCGTGTTCTTGGCCAGGATGGTGATGCCGCGCTCACGCTCCTGGTCGCTGGAGTCCATGATGCGCTCCTGCCCCTCGGCCTTGCGGTCCAGGGTGCCGGACTGGCTGAGGAGCTTGTCGACCAGCGTGGTCTTGCCGTGGTCGACGTGGGCGATGATGGCGATGTTCCGGAGATTGGCGATCTCGGAAGGCGTTGAGGTGGTCATAGATTGCTGCTCATCGAATTAGAGGCGCACCCTCCTGTCTTGCACGTAACGGTCAGTGCCCTGGGCGCGTGGGGGTAGGGAGGTTGGGCCCGTATTGTACAGGCTCCCCCGGCTGGCGAATAGCGGATTTGCGCTTTAGATGGGCTGTCAACGGATGGCGGGCCTGATCCTAGCGCCGCAGGCATGCAGGCGTTCGAGCAGTTCCCGGAGGGCATCTCCATCGAGTTCGGGGTCGCAGCCGCCGATGCGCTCGAACCAGCTGCGGGAGATGCACAGACCGTCTCCGCTGGGCAGCTGCCTCAGCCGGGCCAGCAGGCGGGTGAGCAGGCCCTCCTGCCGGGTGGGGAGGGGAGTGGCATCGAGTTTGCCGGCGGCGACCTCGGCCGCCAGTCGTGCCAGTGCCTCCGCCCGGGTGACGTTGCCGATGCCGGGAAATACCAGCACCTCGCCGTTGCTGCCGGCGATGGCCTCGTTGAGGCGCTGGCCCAGCGGCAGCGGGGCCACCGACACCAAGCGTGCGCCGAAGCGCTGCGCGATGCGCGGCAGCCGCGCATCGCCGGTGTCATCCAGAACACAGAGGGTAAAGGTGGCATTGCCCGAGGTTCGAGCCAGCGGCGCCACGACCGCCAGCTGCCGGGGCAGCCTGGCACCGGCGCTGCGGGCGTCGATCAGAATGCAGGCGGTGAAGGTAGGCATGCGAACTCCTGCAGGTGGCCGCGGGACGTGGCCGGTGGCCAGGGAGTCGCTGCCGATACTCTCGTCTTGTTGTAATCAAGTGTAGCTCCCGGTGTCGTTGCGTATCAAAGGGTTTGGGGAATGAAACTGCACCAGCCCGGCGAGGCACATTTCATCATCCGGCGGGACTGAGGCGGGACATGCGACGCTGGGGCCGGCCTGGGTGCCCTCCGGGAGTGCACCAGGGGGTGGGGTTGCACTATGATGGTGCGTAAAGCGGGGCGGACGCAGGAGCAAGGAGGGAGGCGAGCCGGGGCTGAGTCAGGGTGGTGCGTTGAGCAGGGCCTGTTTTTTCATTTATATCAATGGGATGTTGTTTTTTTGCTGCGATTGGGTGCAATCCTGGCACGGGGTGTGCATTGTATCGGGCAGCGCCGGGCCAGAACCGGTGGTCGTGGGCAGAGCGCCCGCGGCGTGCTACAACTTCGCAACACCTCAACGCTCAGAGCCCTGCTCAACCGGAGGACACCATGGCTGCCAAGACGCTCGCCCTGATTGAAGAACATGACGTGAAGTGGGTCGACCTGCGCTTCACCGACACCATCGGCAAGGAACAGCACGTCACCATTCCGGCCCGGGAGATCGACGAGGAGTTCTTCGAGAACGGCCACATGTTCGACGGCTCCTCCATCTCCGGCTGGAAGGGCATCAACGAGTCGGACATGATCCTGCGCCCGGAAGACGGTACCGCCTTCCTGGATCCCTTCACCGAGGACTCCACCCTGGTGCTGCGCTGCGACATCATCGAGCCGGCCACCATGCAGGGCTACGAGCGCGACCCGCGCTCCATCGCCAAGCGCGCCGAGGCCTACCTGATGTCCACCGGCCTGGGTGATACCGCCTTCTTCGGCCCCGAGCCCGAATTCTTCATCTTCGACGAGGTGCACTGGAAGTCCGATATCGAGGGCTCCATGTACAAGATCACCTCCGAGGAGGGGGCCTGGGCCACCGATCGCTCCATCGAGGGGGGCAACCTGGCCCACCGTCCGCGGGTCAAGGGTGGCTACTTCCCGGTGCCCCCGGTGGACAGCTTCCACGATATCCGTGGCGCCATGTGCAACACCCTGGAGGCCATCGGCCAGAGCGTTGAGGTGCACCACCACGAGGTGGCCAACGCCGGCCAGAACGAGATCGGCGTCAAGTTCAACACCCTGGTGAAGAAGGCCGACGAGGTTCAGGAACTCAAGTACGTGATCCACAACGTGGCCCACGCCTACGGCAAGACCGCCACCTTCATGCCCAAGCCGCTGGTGGGCGACAACGGCTCCGGCATGCACGTCCACCAGTCCTTCTGGAAGGATGGCAACAACCAGTTCGCGGGCGACGAGTACGCTGGCCTCTCCGAGATGGCGCTCTACTACATTGGCGGCATCATCAAGCACGCCCGTGCCCTGAACGCCTTCGCCAACGCCTCCACCAACTCCTACAAGCGTCTGGTGCCGGGCTTCGAGGCGCCGGTGATGCTGGCCTACTCGGCCCGCAACCGCTCCGCCTCCATCCGCATCCCCTATACCGCCAGCCCCAAGGGCAAGCGCGTCGAGCTCCGCTTCCCGGATCCGACCGCCAACCCCTACCTCTGCTTCGCGGCAATGCTGATGGCCGGCATCGACGGCATCAAGAACAAGATCCACCCCGGCGACGCCATGGACAAGAACCTCTACGACCTGCCGCCGGAAGAGGGCAAGAAGGTGCCGACCGTGGCCCACAGCCTCGACCAGGCCCTGGAGGCACTGGACAAGGATCGTGCCTTCCTCACCGAGGGTGGCGTCTTCACCGACGACATGATCGATGCCTACATCGAGCTGAAGATGGAGGACGTGGAGCGTATCCGCATGACCACCCATCCCATCGAGTTCGACATGTACTACAGCTGCTGATCGCCCGACGATTCGGTGACGTTGAGGGAAGAAAGGGGTTCCGCCATGGCGGAACCCCTTTATCTTGTTCACTATCCAAGGGAGAGATGCATATTCAGGCCGTCACGTGCCGCCGGACAGGCGGAGACGCAGGGGAGAGTTCATGAACAGGTTCATGCTGGCACTGGCCGTGGGGTTGTCGTTCAGCCTGGGGGCCCAGGCCCAGACGATCTATCGCATCACCGATGCCCAGGGCAACGTGGTGTTTACCGATAACCCGGAGCGCGGCGGGGAGCAGGTCGAGCTGGCGCCGGTGACGGTGGTGCCCTCCAGGGGGGAGGTGCGCACCGGCGAGCCGGCGCCGCGCCTCGAGGTTGGCATCGCGCCGGCCCCCAGGACCTCGCCGGGTCAGCCCTTCATGCCTTACGACAGCTTCCGGATGCGCTCGCCTACCCATGAACAGGCCTTCCCGGTGGGGGTCGCGGGCAATGTCGCGGTGGAGCTTGGCATCGAGCCCGAGCTGCGTGAGGATCACCGCGTGCGTCTGCTGGTGAATGGCCAGGTCAGCCAGTCGGCGATGCATACCACGGCCTTCATGGTGGCCAACATGGACCCCGGCGAGTACGTGCTGCAGGCGGAGCTGCTGGACGGCAGCGGGGCAGTGCGCCACCGGACCTCGCCGGTCACCGTCCATGTGCACCGAGCTAGCGTCAACCGGCCAGCCGATTAGCGCCCCCTCACGCTGGGCGCCCTGGCCGCGGCGCCCGGAAGGCGCCCCTGCGCCGCCAGGAGGCGTGGGATGCCTCTCGGCTGAACTGAGACCGTGCAGGCGTCGCACCATCTGAGGTCATAGGCGGGTGCAGGCCAGGCGTTTGTGCACTATTTTGGTGCAGTGCCGCCCCTTTGTCGCCCGGCAAGCCCCGGGGCATGGGCCCGGCCGGCCTGGCGCGCTTCTTGCAGAACATCCCGCAGGAGCCAGGAGATAGCGATGGGCAGCCGTGGAGCCGATATGGCCGATTCGATGTATCAGCGCCTGATGGAGCACCTCACCACCGCCGTGGTGCTGCTCGATGGCGAGCTGAGACTGCAGTGGATGAACCCCGCCGCCGAGGCGCTGCTGGCGATCAGCCTGGGACGCGTGCAGGGGGCAAGGCTCTGCCAGCTGATGGAGAGCGACGACGGGCTCGGCGAGGTGCTCGGCAAGGCCCGTGACGAGTTCCACCCCTTCACCCAGCGGGAGGCGCGCCTGGTGATGCTGGCCGGTGATGCCCTGGTGGTGGACTACACGGTGACGCCGCTCTCCCGGGAGGAGCTGCTGCTGGAGATCGAGCCTCGTGACCGGCTGATGCAGATCTCCCGGGAGGAGGCGCTCCTGACCCGCCAGGAGACCATCAAGGTGCTGACCCGGGGCCTGGCCCACGAGGTAAAGAACCCCCTGGGGGGCATCCGCGGCGCCGCCCAGCTGCTGGAGCGCGACCTCGACGACCCCGGCCAGCGGGAGTTCACCCGCATCATCGTCGAGGAGGTGGACCGGCTGCGCGACCTGGTGGACTCCATGCTCGGCCCCAACCGCATGACCCACCACGAGCCCCTCAATATCCACAAGGTGCTGGAGCGGGTCAGGTCGCTGCTGCTCGCCGAACATCCCCGGGTCGCCATCGAGCGCGACTATGACCCCAGCCTGCCGGACCTGGCCGGTGACGAGGCGCAGATGATCCAGGCGGTGCTCAACGTGGCCCGCAACGCCGTGGAGGCGATGAGCGAGGCGGGGACGCCGGCTCCCCGGCTGGTGCTGCGCACCCGGGCGCGGCGGCAGTTCACCCTGGGGGCCGAGCGCCACCGCCTGGTGTGCGAGGTGGCGCTGGTCGACAACGGCCCCGGGGTCCCCGAGGCGCTGCGCGAGACCCTCTTCTACCCCATGGTCTCCGGCCGCGCCGAGGGCAGCGGCCTGGGGCTCTCCATCGCCCAGGCGATCCTGCACCAGCATCAGGGCCTGATCGAGTGCGACTCCGAGCCCGGCCACACCGAATTCCGACTGCTGATACCCCTGGAGAAGCGCCATGACTGACGTCGCACGCGTGGTGATCGTCGATGACGACCGCGCCATCCGCTGGGTGCTGGAGCGCGCGCTCGCCCAGCCCGACCTGAAGGTGGAGTGCATGGAGCGCGCCGACAGCGCCCTGCAGGGCCTGCTCGACAACCCCCCGGACGTGCTGGTGACCGATATCCGCATGCCCGGCATCGACGGCCTTGACCTGATGGCCCGGGTGCGCGAGGCCCACCCGGACCTGCCGGTGATCGTGATGACCGCTCACTCCGACCTGGACAGCGCCGTGGCCTCCTACCAGGGCGGGGCCTTCGAGTACCTGCCCAAGCCCTTCGACGTCGACGAGGCGCTGGCCCTGGTGCGTCGCGCCGTGGCCCATGCCCGGGAGCGCCAGCGCCCGGTCAGCGTGCCCGAGGGGCTGGATGCCGAGATCATCGGCGAGGCGCCGGCCATGCAGGAGGTGTTCCGCGCCATCGGCCGGCTCTCCCACTCCCATATCACCGTGCTGATCAACGGCGAGTCGGGCACCGGCAAGGAGCGGGTGGCCCGGGCCCTGCATCAGCACAGCCCCAGGGCGGGCCAGCCCTTTATCGCCCTCAACATGGCGGCGATCCCCCGGGACCTGATCGAGTCCGAGCTGTTCGGCCACGAGAAGGGCGCCTTTACCGGGGCCACGGCGACCCGTCAGGGGCGCTTCGAGCAGGCCAACGGCGGCACCCTGTTTCTGGACGAGATCGGCGACATGCCGGCCGAGACCCAGACGCGCCTGCTGCGGGTGCTGGCCGACGGGGAGTTCTACCGGGTCGGGGGGCATACGCCGGTCAAGGTGGACGTGCGCATCATCGCCGCCACCCACCAGGACCTGGAGCGCCTGGTGGAGGATGGGCGCTTTCGCGAGGATCTCTTCCACCGGCTCAACGTGATCCGCGTGCACCTGCCGAAGCTGGCCGAGCGTCGCGAGGACATTCCGCGGCTGGCCCGCCACTTCCTGGCCGAGGCGGCCAAGGAGCTCGCCACCGATATCAAGGTGCTGACGCCCGAGGCCGAGACCCACCTGACCCGCATGGCCTGGCCCGGCAACGTGCGCCAGCTGGAGAACACCTGCCGCTGGCTGACGGTGATGGCCTCCGGTCGCGAGATCCTGGTGGAGGACCTGCCCCCGGAGCTGCGCGCCAACGACGGCAGCGGGACGGTCAGCGGCGACTGGCGGACGGCCTTCCGAGACTGGGCCGACCGCGCCCTGGCGGCGGGGCACACCCACCTGCTGGAGGAGGCCGTCCCGGATTTCGAACGCATCCTGATCGAGACCGCCCTGCGCCATACCGGCGGGCGCAAGGGCGAAGCCGCCGAGCTGCTGGGCTGGGGCCGCAACACCCTGACCCGCAAGCTCAAGGTGTTGCTGCCGGCGCTGGCGGACGGCGAGTGAGTCAGCTCAGGAGTCGGCGCGCCAGCAGCCGCTGCATGTCACGGCGGCTGTGGGCAATCAGGTAGACGATGAGCCGCTCGCGATGCTGACGATAGAGGATGCGTACCGGCGGCTCGATGACCTGGCGATAGTCCCGGATACCCAGCTCCAGCAGCTCACGGGGATGGCTGCCGCGCTCGGGGTGCTGACCCAGCGACATGATGCGCGCCTCGATGGCGGCGAGAAGCCGCTCGGCCGCAGGGGGCGAGTCTTCGGCAATGAAGTCGTAGAGCTCGCGAAGGTCCTCGAAGGCCGAGGCAGTGAGTTCGACCTGCAGCGCCACCGCTAGCGCTCTCCTCGGCGCAACTGGTTGAAACACTCGGCCGCATCCAGCGTCTTGCCCTGCTCGACCTCCTGGCTGCCAAGCGCCAGGATCTTGAGCAGTGCCAGTGTCTCCTGGGTCTGCTCATAGCTCCTGATGTCCTGCACGACCATCTTGGCCTCGCCGTTCTGAGTGATCACCATCGGCTCGCGCAGCTCGTTGAGCGTCCGGGAAATTTCGGCGGCATTCGCCTTCAGGTAACTGATCGGCTTGATGTTCTCTGAGTACTTCATGGCGTTCGGTTCCGCATGGGTATGTGGACTGAATTTAGTCCGGATTTGGTGCCGCGGCAACCGGGGACTGGGCCAACGACGTGCGCCAGGGCTGGGCGGCGGCGGCCGGGGCTGCCAGAATGGGGCTCTCAAGGAGAGCATGCCCATGACGCAGATGAGCTGGGAGCGGCTGCTGGACCCGAGCCGCCTGCACGACCGGCGCGAGGAGCGCCCCGGCGGGGAGCGCGACGAGATCGGCCGCAGCCCCTTCCACAAGGATCACGACCGCATCGTCTTCGCCGGCTCCTTCCGGCGCCTGGGGCGCAAGACCCAGGTGCACCCCCTGACCGACAACGACCATATCCACACCCGCCTGACCCACTCCCTGGAGGTGGGCTGCGTGGGGCGCTCCCTGGGGATGATCGTCGGCGAGCGGCTCAGCGGCCGTCTGCCGGCCTGGATCACCCCGGCGGATCTCGGCGTGATCGTCCAGGCCGCCTGCCTGGGCCACGATATCGGCAACCCGCCCTTCGGCCACGCCGGCGAATATGCCATCCGCGACTGGTTCGCCCGGGCCGAAAGCGACGGTAGCGGCCTGCTGGAGGGGCTTTCGCCCCTCGAGAAGCAGGACCTGCTTACCTACGAGGGCAACGCCCAGGGTTTTCGCATCGTCACCCAGGTGGAGTACAACCAGTTCCGCGGCGGCATGCGGCTGACCACGGCGACGCTGGGCACCATGCTCAAGTACCCCTGGACCGTGGAGCACGGCGGGGCGGCCGGCAAGTTCGGCTGCTATCAGAGCGAGCGCCATCTGCTGGCCGAGGTGGCCGAGCGCCTGGGACTGCTGCCCAACGGGCCGCAGCGCTGGTGCCGCCATCCGCTGGCCTGGCTGGTGGAGGCTGCCGATGACATCTGCTACGCCCTGCTCGATCTGGAGGATGGCCTGGAGATGGGGATCCTGCGCTTCGATGAAGTGGCCGAGATCCTGACCCAGATCGCCGGCGGCGCCCCCGCCGACTACGCCGCCATGCAGCGCCACCGGGTCTCCCAGCGGCGGCGCATCGCCGCCCTGCGCGGGGCGGCCATGGAGCGGGCGGTGAACGACGTCGGCGCGGTCTTCGTGCAGCACGAGGGGGAGCTGTTGAGCGGACGGCTGCGCCAGGACCTGCTCGAGCTCTGCCATCCCGATCTGGACTGGGGGGTCAAGGCAGCCAAGCAGCTCGCCCGGGAACGCATCTTCCAGAACGAGCGCAAGGCGAAGCTGGAGATAGGGGCCTATACGACGCTCGGGATCCTGCTCGAGGCCTTTATCGGTGCGGCCCACGAGCTGCACCACAGCGGCCGCTCCACCTTCAAGCACCAGCGGGTGCTGGCGCTGATCGGCGAGAACACGCCGCGCCCCTCCTGGAGCCTCTATGACAGCTACCGGCGCATGCTCGACTTCATCGGCGGCATGACCGACCACTATGCGGTGGACCTGGCTCAGGAGATGGGCGGCCGGCTCAGGGGGGACTGAGCCGGCGAGGGCGGCTCAGTCCCGTTCGGGCAGGCGCTCGAGGCGGGCGGCCCGCTCCAGCAGCACGCCGATCACGGCGTCGTGGGTCTCGTTGTCGAACTCGCCGGGGCAGAGCGCGGCGAGCTGAGCGGCCAGCCCCTGGCCGCTGACCACCAGTAGATCCTCAGGGCCCTGGCGGGCATCGACGTCCCAGCCGGGCAGGGTCAGCACCCCCATGACCGGCACCTCGCGCCTGGTCAGTTCGGAGAGCCAGCCGGCCATCCACTGGGCCAGCTCGCGGGTCTTCTCCAGGGGGGCGTGCTCGCTCCAGCCGGGGAAGCGCAGCCGCTCCCGCTCCACCGTGACCAGGTTGATCTCCTTGCCCGAGGGGGTGAAGGGGCGGGTGCGGGCACGGGTCTCCACCACGAAGACGCCGCAGGGGGTGACCACCACATGGTCGATGCGGGTGCCCTTGGCCGGGACGTCGTGGAAGACGTAGTAGGGGTGGGCCTCCGGGCGGATCAGGCGCTCCAGCTCCTGGCCCACCGCCAGCTCGCAGGCGAGCCCCAGCTTGAGGCGGCGAATGCGCTGGAAGTCGCGCATCAGCAGGAAGCAGAAGAGCAGCACCAGCAGGGTGCTGAGCATCCCGTAGAGCCCCCACTCGACCCAGTCCTGCTCGCTGGCGAAGAGCATGCGACCCATGCCGTAGACCAGCGGCGCCAGGGTGGCGATGGGGCCGAGGGCGCCGTTGAGGAAGAGGCCGGCGAAGGCGCGGTCCAGGCGGTCGCGCAGCCCCTGGCCGGGCTCGCGCAGCGGGTGGGCGTCGAAGGGGGAGCGTACCCGGGCGTCGTGAAGGTTGCGCAGCGCCACCACGATCACCGCCAGGGCGGCGAGGGGAAAGAGGAAGATCAGGGGAAGCAGGTATTCCAGCCAGGCCATCGGGGGTTCCTTGCCCATCTGTGGGAGAGGCGGAGTCTGCGGCCATTCTAGACAACCTTGCCCCCACGGGGCCATTCTCTTTCACTCGGTAAGCGGCGAGGAGAGGCGTGTGGAGCAGCCGGTGACACTGGAATCGCGACAGTTCGAGGCCCTGGCGGGCTTTGCCCGGCGCCATCCGCGCCTGGCGGTATTGACCGGGGCGGGCATCAGCACCGCCAGCGGGATTCCCGACTACCGGGATGCCGCCGGCGCCTGGAAGCGCTCGCCGCCCATGCAGCATCAGCAGTTCATGGGCAGCCAGGCGGCGCGCCAGCGCTACTGGGCGCGGGCCCTGGCGGGCTTTCGGGTGCTCGGTGAGGCGCGCCCCAATCCCGCCCACCGGCGGCTGGCCGAGCTGGAGGCGCTGGGCCGGGTGGCGGGGATCATCACCCAGAACGTCGACGGCCTGCACCAGCGGGCCGGCTCCCGGCGGGTGATCGATCTGCACGGCCGCGCCGACCGGGTGCGCTGCATGGGCTGCGGCGCCAACCGCATGCGCCACGACCTGCACGCCGAGCTGGCGCGGCTCAATCCCGGCTGGGCCGAGGTGGCGGCCCGGGCGGCACCCGATGGGGACGCCGACCTGGAGGCGGACTTCTCCGACTTCCGGGTGCCCGACTGCTCCCGCTGCGGGCGCGGCATCTGGAAGCCCGACGTGGTCTTCTTCGGTGACAGCGTGCCCCGGGGGAGCGTGGCGCGTGCCTTTGGCCTGCTCGAGAGGAGCGATGCGCTGCTGGTGGTGGGCTCCTCGCTGATGGTCTATTCGGGATTCCGCCTCGCTCGGGCGGCCGCCCGGGAGGGCAAGCCCATTGCCTGCTTCAACCTCGGCCGCACCCGCGCCGACGACCTCTACGCCCTCAAGGTGGAGGCGCCGGTGGAGGCCTCCCTGGCGGCGCTGCGGGCCCTCTGTGAAGGCGGTGCCTGAGGCCTCTCAGCCGCCGGCCAGCTTGACGGTATAGCCGCGCTTCTCCAGCTCCGCCTTGAGCCGCTCGCGCTGGTCGCCCTGGATCTCGATCACCCCCTCCTTCACGGCGCCACCGGTGCCGCACACCTTCTTGAGCTGCTTGGCCAGGGCCTTGAGCTCCGCCTCGGGCAGCGGCACACCGGCGATCGTGGTGACCCCCTTGCCCTTGCGGCCGCTGGTCTCGCGACGGATGCGCACGATGCCGTCGAGTTCGGCCAGGCGGGCCTGCTCGGCGAGTTCGGCGCAGCGGCACTCGGCCACCGGCTGGCGGCAGTCGGGGCAGAGCTCGCCATGTTCGGTGGAGTAGACGAGGCCGCGCAGCTGGTCCTGGAGTGAGGGCATGACAAGGCTCCCTGGCGGGTGGGTGGCGGTGGCTGGACATGTGCAGGGCGATGATAGCGCCCGCGGGCGCCGGCTGCATGGGGTTCAGCGCCCGGCGGCGCGGGCCAGGACCGGCTCCATGACCACCCGGGCCACCACGGCGGGCAGCTGGAACATGCTGGTGATCATGATGGCGCCCTCCGGCGTCTCCTCCACGTCGGGGTAGCGATTGAGGTGCACCACGCGCATGCCGGCCGCCAAAGCCGCCTTGACGCCCACCACCGAGTCCTCAATGGCCAGGCACTGCTCCGGTGAATAGCCCAGGGCGCTGGCGGCATAGCGATAGAGGCAGGGGTCGGGCTTCCAGCAGTTGGCGGTATAGGCGCTGAAGAGGCGGTCGCCGAAGAGGGTATCCAGGCCGGTGGCGCCGAGGGAGGTGCGGATCTTGCTCTCGGGACCGTTGGAGACCACGCCCATGGGGTAGTCGGCCAGGGCGGCCAGGGCTTCGCTGGCGCCCTCGATGGGGGTGAGCTCGGTAGCCAGGCGGCGGTTCAGGTTGGCGCGCATGGTCGCCTCCAGGGGCTCCAGCGCCGCCGGGTCGACGCTGCCGTGGCGGTTCTCCAGGGCGGCGACGATGCGCCGGAAGCGTGCCCCGCGAAACTCACCCACGTAGTCGCTGGCCTGGAAGGGCAGGCCCACGGCGTTGAGCGCCGTGGCCATTTCGTCGGCGAGCAGCGGCTCGCTGTCGACCAGGGTGCCGTCGCAGTCGAAGAGCAGACAGAGGGGGCGGCCCATCACCTAACCTCGCGGGAAATTGCCGAGCGTGATCATGTGAATATTAAAGCCTAGTTTCAGGTTTTTGTGAACACTGTTTCCGTTGTTGGAGCCGGATGGGGGCAGAGATGCTTCATCGGGTCCTTCGGGGCCGGCGGGCTGTGTCGGCGGGCCCCATGTGTCAGATTTTACCACCCCGGTGCGGCGTCCGGAGCGAGCCCTTCGGCCGGCGGGGACTATTTCAACATTATGATTTTAATGTATTTTTCGTTTTCATGGCACGGCTTGGCCCGGCTTCTGCAGCTCTCTGGGCGAGCAGGACCCGGTGGCGCAGGACGACAGGTTCGCCGCCGGTACAGGAAGCCAGGAGGCTTCATTTCAGGAAACTCAGGTTCAGACCCCACAGGAGGCGCGAACATGATGTCCAAGGAATTTCTCAAGAAGCTCGGTATCTTCGGTATCACCGTTGGCCTGACCGCAAGCCCGCTGGCCTTCGGCTTCGGCGAGCAGCCCGATGAGCCCCAGGAGCCTGCGCCGCACGAGGAGCCGGCCCCGGATGAGAACTGGGGCGGTGCCGGCACCGACGACCCCTTCGCGGGCACTGAGGCCGAAGGCTCCGACTACGAGACCGAGTACGAGAACGAGGAAGAGGAGTGGACCTTCGACGAAGAGGAAGAGGAGGAGCAGGAGTGGGAGACCCCTGACGAGGACGACGAGGAGTCCACCTGGTAATCGCCTCGCCACTCCCCTCCGAGGAAGCCGCTTCCTCACTGCCGCCCCCGGCCCTGGCCGGGGGCGGCGTCGTCGTTGGTGGGAGGCGGCTGGGTATGGAAACGACGAGGGGCGGCCCGGTGGGCCGCCCCTTGCGGTGCTCGCCTGCCGCGGCGGGCAGGCGTCGGCGCCTTACTTCACCTTGGGCGCCAGCTCGCCGCTCTCGTAGCGGGCGACCATGGCTTCCAGGCTGATCGGCCTGATCTTCGAGGCGTGGCCGGCGGTGCCGAAGGCCTCGTAGCGGGCGATGCAGACGTCGCGCATGGCGGAGACGGTCTCCTTGAGGAACTTGCGCGGGTCGAACTCGCTGGGGTTCTCGGCCAGGAAG
>WPCH01049445.1_pt1 | contig 16410 bp, 14 predicted proteins | sample 5399881 | NCBI WGS metagenome assembly WPCH01 (sample SAMN12869468, study PRJNA574797) | sludge metagenome | isolation source: wastewater treatment of pH5 | place: China:Beijing | collected 2019-05-20
GATAAACTGGTGCCAGGCACCTTATTAAGTTATTCGGGTGCCCCCAAACTGGTGCCAGGCACGATTTGATTCAGGCACGATTCGATTCATAAACTGATGCCAGGCACGATTTGATGCATTTTAATGGCAGCTGTTATAGAATATTGAGCTCAGGGGGCTATCCGATGGCTAGAGTTTTACATGAAGACTTAATCTACGAAATCCTTTCGGTGGTTGAAGAAATACCGGAAGGCAACGTGGCCACTTACGGGCAGATTGCCCGCCTGATCGGCCGGGACAAAAACTCTCGCCTTGTTGGAAAAGTGTTGAGCATGTCACAATATTATGGCGACTACCCCTGCCACAGGGTCGTGAATCATGCCGGCCGGCTTGTGCCCGGCTGGTGGGAGCAGCAACGCCTGTTGGATGACGAGGGGGTCACCCTGAAGGATGATGGTCATGTCGATCTGAAAAAATACCAATGGGACTGCTGACAACTGTATTCCCGCCCGAAAGACAGCCTGCTTATCCGACAGGCCAGCCGGCAGTTGAATAACTTAACAACTTCGGTGCCTGGCACCACCAAAAGATGGCACCACCAAAAGAAGAGGTATACATGAACGAGAAAGAAATCAAAACTTTAACCGATATCGGCAGAAACTTTATGAAGTGCCCGGTCTGGAGCGAAACGCTGCTTTCTGACCAGGACAAGAAGCTTCCTCAGCCGGAACTATATCATGAGGCAGAAGCGGACAGCGAAGTAATACCGCTGCCTCGCAACTTCGAAGACCTGGACCTGAACGAGAACCTCTTCGACCTTTTGCGCAGCAGAAAATCAAGGCGCGTTTACACAGAAGAAGCCCTGTCCTTGCTGGAGCTGTCCTTCCTCCTCTGGAGCGCCCAGGGAGTAAAAGGCCGGCGCGGCGAAAAATACGCTACCCTTCGTACCGCACCCAGCGGCGGTGCCAGGCACGGCTTTGAATGCTACGTAGAAGTGACCCACGTTACAGGACTCGAGCCAGGGATTTACCACTATCTTGCCGGCAACCATGCACTCGAACTCAGAAGCAGTCAAACAGAAGACGACCGCCTCCTGGCTGTTGCGGGACAAAAATGGGCAGCCCGTGCACCCGCTATCTTGTACTTAACCGCAGTGCCTTACCGCTTCGAATGGCGATATACAATCCATGCCCACCGCATTGCCCTGGTCGACTTAGGCCATGTCGGCGAAAACCTCTATCTGGCTGCAGAAGCCCTAAAACTGGGAACCTGCGGAATCGGCGCCTTTACACAGAGCCACTGTGACAAGGTCCTCAAAGTCGACGGCTACAATGAATTCACCGTTTACCTGCAGCCCGTCGGCAGGGTCAGAGACCGCGAAGAAAGCGAAGAAGCCGCCTTTTATTCCTTCGTGACCGAGGAAGGCTTGTAAGATAGTTTTGGTCCGGCAGAGCAGGGAGCCCACGTAACTTAGCAACTTAGGTGCCTGGCACCGCCAACCGGATGGCATGGCACCGCCAACAGGATGGCACCGCCAACAACCATTTAGGTGTATTATAGTGCCTGGCTCTTTTTGAGGGCGACTTCTTCACTCGTGTACTCTTGGAATTCCAATTTGCACATAGATAAAAAGGAGATGCTGAGAACATTTTTATGAGCATCAATAACAGAAAAAAGATAATAAATATTGCAGTTATTGCCCACGTAGACGCAGGCAAATCAACCCTGGTCGACGCCTTCCTCGCCCAGAGCGGGGTTTTTCGGGAAAACGAAGAGATGGCCGACCGTGTCATGGATTCCAACGACCTGGAAAAAGAACGCGGGATTACTATTTATTCAAAAAACTGCTCGGTCCTCCATGACGGCTATAAGATCAACATCGTCGACACACCCGGCCACGCCGACTTTTCTTCCGAAGTAGAGCGGATCATCAAGACCGTCGACACGGTTATTCTCCTGGTCGACTCGTCCGAAGGCCCCATGCCCCAGACCCGCTTTGTCCTGCAAAAGTCCCTGGAAGAGGGCCTGCTGCCCATCCTTTTGATTAACAAAATCGATAAAAAAGATGCCCGGATTGAAGAGGTCGTCGACGAGGTTTACGAGCTCTTCATGGATCTTGAGGCCACAGATGAGCAACTCGATTTTAAGATTCTGTACGGTATTGCCAGACAGGGAATTGTCGTGCGCGATCCGGCAGAAGTCGCAGGCGTCAACATCGAAACAGCCGGCAAAAAGATCAACAAACGGCCTTCCGGTCAGGATGGACTGAGCCTGCTTCCGCTTTTTGACACAATCATTGAGCAAGTAAAGGGCTATCCCGACTATTCCGATGAGCCCCTCCGTTTCCAGATTTCTTCCCTAGCCTACGACGACTACATCGGACGCCTGGGGATCGGCCGCATCGACAGGGGCACCATCCACCCCGCAGAGACCATTGTCATCGTCGACCACGAGGGCAAGAGCCGAAGCGACAAGATCAACCAGTGTTTCAGCTACCAGGGCTTGAAGCGGGTAGAAGCAGCTGAGATCTCCTGCGGAGACATCTGTGTTGTATCCGGCATCAAGGACATTACGATCGGCGACACCATCTGCCATCCCGACCACCCCGTGCAAATGTCTTCGATCAAGATTGAAGAACCGACCATGAGCATGAACTTCATGGTCAACAGTTCTCCCTTTGCCGGCAGGGAAGGCAAGTTCGTGACCAGCCGCCATATCAAAGACCGCCTGGAAAAGGAGCTCGAAGTCAATGTCGGCCTCCTCCTTGAGGCGACTGACTCCACGGACGCCTTCAAAGTCTCCGGACGCGGTGAACTGCATCTTTCGGTTTTGATCGAGCAGATGCGGCGGGAAGGCTACGAACTGGCCGTCTCCAAGCCGGAGGTCATTTTTAAAGAAAACGACCAGGGGAAAAAGTCGGAGCCGGTAGAAGAAGTCGTCATCGAAGTACCTGATGAATACTCGGGGGCCATAATTTCCGAGCTCAACATCCGCAAAGGCATGATGGCGAGCATGGATGCAAAGAACGGCCGCACCAGGCTGGTCTACACTGTGCCCACACGCGGGCTCCTGGGCCTGCGGACCGTCTTCATGAATATGACCCACGGCGAAGGCACCATGGTCCGTCGCTTTTTCGCTTATGAAAAATATAAAGGCGAGATCTCAGGACGAAGCAACGGCGCCGTCATCGCCCAGGAGGAAGGCATCACAACAGCCTATGCCCTGGCAAATATCGCTGAGCGGGCCGAACTCTTTCTGGCACCGGGAACCCATGTCTACGAGGGAATGATCGTCGGACTCAACAGCCGCAATGAAGATATGGTCGTGAATCCTTCCAAGGCCAAAAAGGTCAGCAACATCCGTGCCGCGGGCAGTGACGAAGCCATAAAACTGCCGCCCCACCGGCTTTTCACCCTGGAAGAAGCACTTGAATTCATCAATGACGACGAACTCGTTGAGATAACGCCTCAAAACATCAGGCTCCGTAAAAGACTCCTGACCGAACGCGAGCGCAAGAAGTCGGGAATTAGCAGTCACAAATAACTTAACAACTTAGGTGCCTGGCACCGTCAATGAGCGCAAGAAGTCCGGTAAATAAAAAACCGGATTAACTCAGATGTGTAATCGCTTGGACAGCTCATGCTTGATGTTGCCGCCCTGGAAGATGAAAGTTCCCACAATCATGAGAAAACTGACACCTACGCAGATGACGGAAGGCAGCTTGACCGAGACCCAGCCGAAGATAAGGAAGAGCAGGGGCACCAGGCCCAGCAGTCCGCAGAGCAAGAGGTAGACAATATAGTCGCCGCTTTCCATATGCAGGGCCTCGGCGAGAATGTAAAGAGTCGCCTGAGCCGCCAGTAAAACAATGGGGATGGAGTAATTCAGCGACCAACCCTGCCAGCCCAGCATCCAGTCCCAGGCCAGCATCAGAAGCGAAAGAATCGTGACCTGCCAGGTGATGATTTTACTGACATGCCTGCGTCTGAGCACAACAGCACCTACACTGGACCAGGTTGAAATAATTCCGAAAAGAGTCATTATCGGCAGATTGAGCGGCAGCTCCAGGGTGTAATAAAGCATGAGGCTGATGATCATGGCTGCAACCGAGATGAAGGCAAAGAGCCTGGTCAGCAGGCGGGTGTTGGTCTTAAGTTCCGTCGCAGGAAAGACATCTCTGGCCCGGTCCGACCTGGCATCAACAGACAATTGCAGGGGCTCATTATCCAGAGGACATCTGGCCTTGTAGCCGCGGATGGTGCAGCCGCAGTTGGGGCAAACCGTACCTTCAGCAGGACTGACGCCTTCAGCAGGGGGCACGATCGCGCCCTCGCCGTTCTGGTCACCGGCCATGGACGTAATAATATTTATATTACTGGTGATCTCGACCGGGACCCCCTCATCCTGCAGGGCAGTAAAAAACCGGTACTGGAGTTCATTATCCTTAAAAGCAGAAATAAAGCTGATAGCGAAAAGATCGCCGCTGCTGAGAGCGGCCATGGAGATACCGCGGGAAACGACGGAGACGTAGACGCAGCGCAGGTAAGGCCTGAGTTTCTCCGGCAGGTCGAAACGTCCCACATTGGAGACACTCGTTGTAAAACGGCGGTCACTGATATTATGAGCCGAGCGCAGGCTTAAATCCTTCAGTCCTGTCGGCAAGATACGGAGGACGGGGTTGGATTCCAGCTTCAGCTTGCCGCTTGACACCGCAGCCACTTTGTCAGGGTCCAGAGCATCCTTGAGTCCGTCACTAACTTGCTGGACCCACCAGTTAAGGTCCATAGCTTCCTCTTCAGTCGCTTCGGGCAGTGTTAAATAGATAACGCTAAAAAAATTACGCTCGGTTCGCGACCGGAAGATGGATCTCAGATTGACCGGGATCGAGAGGATTATGGGGCGCTGCTTGTCACCCCTGCGCTCCTCCCAGAGGGCCCTGGCATATACAGATGCAATAAAAACGGTCAAAGTGGCCTGGTAGCTTTTGGCAGCAGCTGTGATGGCCTTAAAGGGCATGGTCCCTTCAATCAGGCCGGCACGGTGACGGACCAGCCTGGTGCCATTAATATTCCAGGCTCTGATGCGCTTGGTTTTTTTATTTGTCAAAAGTTTCTTGCCATTCAGCTTCTTGCCATGCTTGAAATAGCGCTTGAAACTGTCGTCCAGTTTTTCACCGGCAGCAGACCGCTCGAAGAGGGGGAGGATGTCCTCGTTGTTTATCGCCTCAGGGTGGCGGAGGACCAGGTACTGGCCCAGCAGTGCCCGGAGGAAAGCTACGGCTACAGCGCCGTCGCAGACGGCATGGAAGACCTCTACGTTGATGCGGCTGCCATAGTAAAGGACCCGGTAGGGCAGCATCTTTTCACCTCTTATGTAGAGGGGCTCGTAGAGCTCTTCAGTTTCCGGCTGGACGGTGCAGCGGAGATCACTTTGTTCAAAGTAATACCAAAAAACGCCCCGCCTCAGAACTGTATTGAAGCTGGGAAAACGCGGCATGACAGCGTCCACCGCCTCCTGCAGGATCACAGGATCGACAGCCTCGTTCAGCTCAGCTGTGATGCGGAAAACCTTAGTGTCATGATAGTTAGCTGTAGCAGGGAAGATCTTGGATGCGTTGTCCAGTCTGATCCAACTGGCCCGGCCCTGACCCTGCGCCGTCTTTTTTTCGCGAGATCGTTTTTTCATATATCTGATTATGACACATGAACCGGCATTTAAGTTTGTTTAAAGCCGGAAAAAACCCAAAGTCTGAGTGGAATCACGTTGGTGAAGCTTCCGCAATAGGCACAGGAGCCGGCCAGGGGATCGGCAGGTGCCCCGCAATTGGGGCAGTTGGCGGCCAGGACCGTCTTTGTTGTTTCCTGATAGAGCTCGGGATCAATCACATAAATCAGGGTTTGCTCATAGCGAAGCTGGCTGAGCTCATCGCGGCTGCCCTGAAGAATTTGCCCGTCCTTGTCCAGGTGGAGGAGGCGGGCCTCCAGGCCGCTTTGAAAGGTGATCTCCGCCGCCGACGCCGTGTTTTTGAAATTGCTGATAACCGTCTTATGAATCTTTGCATCGTCAACGGTAATGCTCTGTCCGGAGCTTTTCATATCCTCAATGACCTGCTCAAGCTGCGCCTTGTAGCTCGGTCCCGCATCATAAAGCAAGCCGATATCTCGCTGCTCCAAAGACTCGAGCATGGTCAGCAACAGCACTTCAGCGTGCTTGCGGAACTCTTCAACATTCAGGTCGCCGAAAGCTTTTTCGATCTGAGGCAAGTAAAAACGGTCCAGGCCGCTTAAGGACTTGGGCATTTCTCTTTGTATCCGGAGCTGGCCGCTTTTCATCTCTGCACCAAGGGCACTCGCGAGATTGGCCAGATTGGATTTTCTCAGAGCCCGCCTGATCAGCACATATCCGACAAAAGCAATCAAAGCCAGGCCTATGATCAGGCCAACGGCACTTCCCAGAAATTTTCCAAAAAAATTACCCAGCATCTTCTGCTCCTCTTGATTTGTCTTCTGCCAGAATTATAGCAAAGAAAGCCCGGGGGAAAGGAGGGGTCATTTCCGCAGACCCAAGTTTGGTGCCAGGCACGATTTGATGCACGAGTTTGATGCACGAGTTTGGTGCCAGGCACGATTCTATGCACCGGGCAAAATATACTCTCGGGAACCAAGGATCTTGTTCCCGTATTGAATAGATTGGAAGGTAATAAAATGGAAGTTGTTCTTAAAGACGGATCTCGGCTCGAAGTCGAGGATAACGCCTCAGTTTACGATGTGGCTGAAAAAATCGGAGCGGGACTGGCCCGGGCGACTCTGGCCGGTGAAGTCAACGGTCAGGAGGTAGACCTGCGCACAAAAGTTCCGGCAGATTCCGAAATTGCCATTTTAACCTTTGATGACGAGTACGGGCAGGAAGCCTTCCACCACTCTTCATCCCACTTGCTGGCTCAGGCGGTCAAACGCCTCTACCCGGACGCCAAACTGGCGATCGGCCCGGCCATCGACTACGGTTTTTACTACGACATCGAGTTTGCCAAGCCGATTTCAGATTCCGATCTGGAAAAAATCGAAGCCGAGATGCAAAAGATTGTCAAAGAAGACCTGCCGATCGAAAAATACACCTTGTCGCGCGACGAGTCCATCGAATTTTACAAAAAAGAAGGCGAAAACTACAAGGTAGAGCTGATTGAAGATTTGCCGGAAGATGCAGAGATCTCCTTTTACAAGCAAGGCGAGTTTACCGATCTTTGCGCCGGCCCCCACATCAAGTCGACCGGCCAGATCAAAGCCTTTAAACTGACCTCACTGGCCGGTGCCTATTGGCGCGGCGATGAACATAACACCATGCTGACCCGTATCTACGGCACCTCCTTCCCCAAAAAGAAGCAGCTGGAAGAACATCTGGCCCGCCTGGAAGAAGCAAAGAAGCGCGACCACCGCAAGATCGGCCGCGAGATGGGCCTCTTCATGACCCATGAAGCCGGACCAGGCTTTCCCTTTTTCCTGCCCAACGGCATGGTCCTGAAAAACTCTCTGCTCGAATACTGGCGTGAACTCCACGACAGGGAGGGCTACGATGAAATCGAATCACCCATCATCCTTTCCCGGAAACTGTGGGAAGAGTCAGGCCACTGGGACCACTACAAGGACAATATGTACACGACCGTGATCGACGAAGAAGACTTCGCGATCAAGCCGATGAACTGTCCGGGAGCCATGCTGGTCTTCAGCAACAGACTGCGGTCCTATCGTGACCTGCCACTCAGACTGGCGGAACTTGGCCGCGTCCACCGCCACGAACTTTCCGGCGCCCTCCACGGCCTGATGCGCGTCCGCGCCTTTACCCAGGATGACGCCCATATCTTCATGCTGCCCGAGCAGATGATTGAAGAAATCACCGGCGTTATCCGCCTGATCGACGAAGTCTACACCAAATTCGGCTTTAAGTACCACGTGGAGCTTTCCACCCGGCCGGAAGAGTTTTTAGGCGAAGTCGCAGATTGGGACCGGGCAGAGGAAAACCTCAAGGAAGCCCTGGCCGCTATGGATCTGAGCTACAAAATAAATGAAGGCGACGGCGCTTTTTACGGGCCGAAAATCGACTTCGAAGTCGAGGACAGCCTGGGTCGTACCTGGCAGTGCGGCACCATCCAGTTGGATTTCCAGATGCCCATCCGCTTTGACACGGAATATACCGGTTCAGATGGTGGAAAACACCGGCCGATCGTCATCCACCGCGTGGTCTACGGCTCCATAGAACGCTTTATCGGCATTCTCATCGAGCACTACGCCGGCAACTTCCCCCTCTGGCTGGCCCCCCAGCAGGTCGTTTTGATTCCGGTCAACAAGGAAGCCCACGGACCCGCCTGCTATCGGATGCAGGAAGAGTTGGAAAAAATCGGCGCACGTGCCGCAGTCGACGATCGTGACGAAAGTCTGGGCAAAAAGATCCGCGACGCCCAAATGCAGAAGATCTCCTGCCAGCTGGTAATCGGCGACCGCGAACTGGAAGACAAGACGGTTACGGTCCGACGCTACGGCGAAAAGGAAGAGATCCCCTATGGCTGGGATGACTTCAAAGCCTGGCTGCAAGACCAGATCACCACGCGTAAGGACGACCAGGCGGACAAGCGCTAACTATAAGCTATAAAAAAGGTAAAGTTCAGCCATGACCTGAGATTCAGGTCATAAATTGAAGCAAAGATAATTGCTTTATAAAAAAAGAAGAAAGAGGAGAAAATGAAAAAAACTCAAGAGAAAATTTTAGCGATATTTCTGATTGCAATTATACTGACCTCATTGGTTGCCTGTGGTGGAGGCAAAGATTCAATTGTCGGCAAATGGATACCGGCCGGTGACTACGCAGATTCCTTAGGTCTTGAAGATCTGGAAGAGTTGGGAGTGGGTGCGGATGGCATGGTCATGGAGTTCACCAAGGACGGCAAGGTCAAACTTCTGGTTAACGACAAGCCTATCGAGGACTTCTTTGTAGGAATACTGCTTGACTTCGGTATGTCTCAAAGTGAAGCAGAAGAAGCAGCCAAGGAAATGGCCTTTGACATGACATACAAAGTTAATGGCGACAAGATAAGCATGACTTCCAACATGGATGGAGAGACGGAAACCGTTGAAGGAACCTTCAAAATCTCCGGCAATAATCTGACCATGAATATGGATGGAGAAACTATTACCTTTAAGAAAAAGTAACCATCAGCCACTTTTAATCCACATTGATAAAAAACCGCCCCACAAAGGCGGTTTTTTACTGCACAAGTTTGGTGCCTGATGCACAAGTTTGGTGCCAGGCACGATTTGATGCACCACAAGTTTGGTGCCAGGCACGATTTGATGCAGTCCACAAATGGTAATATAAGTTAAATACCATATGAATGTGAGTATGTTATGAAGAAATCAATTCCTTTAATTTTTCTCCTGATACTACTGATAGCCCTGCCTCTTGCCGCCTGCAAGAAAGATGCCGGAAAGCAGAAGGCCATGCCGGAAATCATTGCCGGTGAGGATATAAATGAGGGCCTGGGTGCTAATTCTTATGCCAACAGCGGCGATCATCAAGAGTCACCTTACTGGAACAGCCCCGACTTTTACCGGATGAAATCGAACGAACAGCTCACAATTATCTCCGAGTTTGCAACCTTTCAGCAGACGACCGAGTGGTCCTGCGGTCCTTCATCCGTCCTGATGACCCTCTACCATTACGGTATTAAAAACTATAGCGAGTGGGATATCGCGGTTGGCACAAGGACTTCAGTTGACGAAGACACGCCGGGCGCAGAACCGGGTAGTGCAAACAACTACTATGAGCATGGGGCAAGCGTGCGAAAGCTCTACCAGTACCTGGAGACCCTACCCGAAGTGGAGGTCGTCGACACCTCCTATCTTGCGGAATACACGGAGGCCGACCTGATCACGTCCGAAGACGGTTTCACCGAAAACGACATCGGCAATCTTTTCCCCAGCTTTTCCGCCAATGCCCTCTACACCTCCGAAAACAAAGATGACAGCGAACTATTTGTCGACGATGCGACAGACAGCTATTTCGTCCGCTGGCTGCACGCCCATCTGAAAGCAGGTCGTCCGATCCTGGTCGAGTGGGGAGACTGGGACGGCCATTGGATGGCCATCATCGGCTACGACACCATGGGCACCCCCGGCATCGGCGACGACGTCCTCATCTTCGCCGACCCCTATGACACCTCGGACCATTGGCAGGACGGCTACTACTTCTATCCCGCCGAGCGCTGGTTCACCCTGTGGCGAGACCGCAACGTAGCAGAAAAACCCTACCAACTGCAACCCTACATAGTTTTCGACCTCAAACCCTAGTGCCAAAGTTTGGTGCCAGGCACGATTTGATGCACAGCCCAACAAAGACGAAAATTCAGCTTATCCAAGCTTAAGTAAACAAACGGAGGACGAGGAGAAATGAAAAAGAGACTATCGGCAGGGCTGCTTTGCCTCTGCCTGATCCTGTCCCTGGTCACCGGGACAGTTTTCGCAGACGACACCGACCTCAACTGGACAGAATTCGTCACCGCCATGCCGGATTCCGGCTACCTGGAAGACGATTCCGGCAACGTCAGCATCTCCGCACCCGAAGGCCTGGCCTGGCTAGCCTCCCTGGTCAACGGCCTGAATGGACAAACCCCCAACAACTTTTCCGGCAGGACCATAACTCTCACAGAGGATATTGACCTGGACGGCCATGACTGGATACCGATCGGCGGGGAAACAACAGCATTTTCAGGCAGTTTCGACGGTAACGGCAAAAACATTACCAACATGAATGTGAACCTGACCTCTTACGAAAGCACCGGCAATGTCTACGCTGGCCTGTTCGGAGTAGCTGTCAATGCAAACCTCCGCAACATCATCATCGACGGCACCGTGTCCGTCAGCGGGGATGCTGAGAAAAACTTCGCCAGAGGCATCGTGGCTTACCTTTCCGGAGGTTCACTGACCGCCGCCAGTTCTCAAGCAGACGTAAGCATAGCAGCCGGCAGCAATCAGGAAAACTATGCCGGCGGCATCGCAGGCTACAACAAAGGCGCCACTATCGACGGAGCCATGAAGTTCGGCATACTCGAAATCTACAGCCTGATGGTCGGGGACAGCGCCGGCACCGGCTCCTTCGACGACTTGTACCTTCCTGACATAATGAATAACTTCGCCGGAGGCATTACCGGCTTTAACGACTCCGGCCAGGTGAAAAACAGCTCAGCCTACGATCTCATATCAGCAAGCTCCAATAACAGCTGGAACTTTGCCGGTGGTATCGTGGGAAAAAACAACTCAGGCAGGGTAGGAACTTGTACCGCCGCCATAGGCCGCGTGAGATCCGACGGAAACTCCGGCATGAATTACGCCGGCGGAACCAGCGGAGTCAACACCGGGAGTATACTGGACTGCTCCAATTTCAACAGCGTAGAAGCCACCGGTGACGACCTGTCCCTCAACTATGCAGGCGGCATCGCAGGCATCAATTACGGCGAAATCACCAGAAGTTTCAGCGGCAACACCTTAACGCCTGGGTGAAAAAACCAAGCCTGGAGGCATCACCTTATTCTTATCAGACCTGGACCCTTGCGGAGGACGACACCAAGGACTACCCGGTCTTCGGCACACCCGGCCCCGGAGAAGAAGAGACGGACGAACCGGGACAGACCATACCCGTCCCCACAGATCCCGACCTGCCCCAGACCGGCGAAAGCACAAGCAGCCCACTCCCTCCAATCTTACTCATCCTCGCCGGACTCGCCAGCCTCGGCCTGATCCTCTACAGAAAAAAGGCACGCGCATAAAACCTGCCCTGCATCAAATCGTACCTGGCACCAACTTAGGCACCAACTTATGCCCTGCATAATTCGGTGCCAGGTACACTTTCATTCACAAGCCCCGATCCCTACTCTCTAGTAATAATCTACCTCTTCGTGCATTGGCTCACCAAAAGACCTGCTTCTCTCATCAAAGCTGACCTCACGATGCTTCTGTTGTAGCATCCACTTATAACCGAGTTTATCCACGAAAACCGCACTCCCGAGACCCAGAGCCTCCAGTAAGTCAATGCCCTGAATCTCAGTGTTTCCGGCGTCCATAGCTCTTGTGTAAACTTCTTCAATATTGGGAACAGTCAACTTGACCCACATTGGCCTTGCCTCGGCCTTCTTCGGAGCGAAAAGCTGCTGGTCAGGATCCTCATCCAGCAGATGAAAGCCGACCCCATACATCTTGAAGAAAGTATCCTTCATCCCGGACTCAGGTTCAATTTCGCCGACAATTTCAATATCGAAAATTTGCTTGTAGAGGGCGAGTGCCTCAATACTGTTGGGTACTACCATATCAATTTCTACACCGTGCATGATAAAACCTCCCGATTTTCCCGCAAATGCGCTTGTGATATTTACGACCCTTATAAAGAATACCTACATTATTGAGCCAGCCGCAGGAAGAATTCGTAACACTGGAATTGCCCAACTCCATCAGTTCCTGCATAATTTGGTGCCAGGCACGTTTCTATGCACACAAAAAAACAGGCCGCATCAGCAGCCTGGCACGTTTCTATGCACACAAAAAAACAGGCCGCATCAGCAGCCTGCCTCTAAAACTCTTTTGCATTTATAACTTCGGCTAAGTGATTACTTTTTAACATACTTGGTGGACCTGCCTTGACCCACCTTCGCAATCTGATCCTTATCCTGCAAATCCTTCAAAGCCCGCTCAACCGTGACCAGACTGATATCCGGAGCAACATCCATAATTTCTCTCTTGCTGATCGGCGCCAGCGATCTTTCAATAATCACTCTCACCCGATCCGCCTTGCTCATATGGCGATATTTCAAATGCTCAACCCGTTCTCCGAACACAGAATAGGCCTTTTGCAGTATGCCAAGCATGTAGCGAGTAAACTCAAGGTAGGAGTTTTCCCCTTCAAGCCAGCCAAAAGATGAAGCCTGCAAAGCATCGTAGTAGCTCTCCTTGGTCTCCTCAATCAGCCTCTCGATACTGATATACTTGCCCACAATATAGCCGGACTTATACAGTAGCAATAGCGTCAAAAGTCGGCTCACCCTGCCATTGCCGTCGAGGAAGGGGTGAATGCACAAAAAATCTAAAATAAACATCGGCACCAGAAGCAGGGGATCATAAGCTCCAAGTTGCATTGCCTCATTAAACTGTTCGCAGAGATTAGCAACTGCTTCCGGCGTCTGAAAAGCAGGCAGCGCCTTAAAGCGAACGCTTTGCCTGCCGTCATGATGTATCTCCGCAATGATATTATCCGAATCTTTAAACTTACCGGCAAAATTCACCCCGGAATAGCTGTATAAATCCCTGTGGATCTGCAAGATAATATTAGAATTAAGCGGAATATGATCATAACTCTCATGAATTGTCGCCAAAACATCCCTGTAGCCGGCAATATCTTCTTCTGTTCGATTACAGGGCTCAGCAGCCTTCTTAAACAGTTCATTGATCCTTTTGCCGGATGTAAAAATACCCTCTATCCGATTCGAAGAAACGGTACTTTGGATTGTAGCTACTTCAAGCAAAGAGGTTAAAATATCAGGACTTGCCTCAATAAAAAGGTCTTGCTTGCCCTTCATTTCACGAATATTTCCCATCAAGGCAACAATTTCACTTGTAAATAAAGAAGCAACTTTATCAGTGTAATCGAATTTTCTCACTTATTTCACCGCCCTTCTCAGTCATTATATCTCTAAATGAGGGAGAAAACAAAACAAATGAAGGAGAAAGCAAATTAAATCGTGAATCAAATCGTACCTGGCACCATTCTATGCATCAACTGGTGCCTGCATCATTCGGTACCTGGCACGATTCTATGCAAGCTCAAAAAAGTCTAATAATCCCTGTCAATCTCAAGTCAATATTTGTTAAACCTATATATTGTTGTCCGAATTCTTTAGTGATAATATTCAAATGGTTCAAAAAAAGAAAAGAAGCCAAAACTCAGGAGGGGCATTATGCAAAGACTGAAAGACAAAGTAGCGATTATTACAGGATCAACATCAGGCATGGGACGTGACACAGCCTATGTTTTTGCCGAAGAAGGCGCAAAAGTTGTTGTCTGCGGACGTAATGAAGAACGCGCACGGGAAGTAGTGGAAAACATCAAAGCAAACGGCGGTGAAGCCATATACGTGATCGCCGACATGACCGACCTTGATCAGGTCTGCACAATATTTGACAAGACAATTGAAGCCTACGGCACTGTGGATATCCTCTTCAACAATGCAGGTCTCCTCAGCCTGACACCTTCCCCGGACATCACCATGGAAGAATGGGACCGCGTCATGACCTGCGACGTCACCGCAGCCCTGGTCCTCGCCCAGAAAGTCTACCCGATCATGAAGGAAAAAGGCTCCGGCTCGATCATCAACACCAGCTCAGTTGCCGGCATCTCCGCCCGTTACGGCCCGGTAGCCTACTGCACCGCCAAGCATGCCATGAACGGACTGACAGCAGCACTGGCCCGCGAAATGGGCCCCGAAGTCCGCTGTAACGCCATAGCACCCGGCGCAATTATCACAGCCATGCTGGACAGCGTCGGCGGCACCGAAGCCCTCGCACCCATGATAGCCTCCAGCCCACTCAACAGAGCCGGCTCAGGCCGCGAAATCGGAACCGTCGCACTTTTCCTCGCGACAGAAGATTCCTCATACATCACCGGCCAGGTCATCCGCGTCGACGGCGGCGTAGACGCCTAAACAATCAAATATAAAACAAACATCTCTTACTAAAAAAACGAAGTTTGTAGCTTCAAAACTACAAACTTCGTCCTTATTAGCCTCTGCATCAAATCGTGCCTGGCACCACTTTGCCGGCACCACCTTACTTCTTCGCCACACCCTCACTGAAGCGGCGCAACATAGCCGCAATCTCAGCCCTGCTGGCACTCTTATGCGGCAGGATTCTCCCTTTATTCCCTCGGATAATATCATTCCCGCAAAGCCAGCCCACCGCCAACTGAGCGAAATCACTCACATCATCCCCATCCACAAAAGCAGCCAGATCAAAGCCCGCGCCCTGTTCCACATCGTAACCCTTGTATTTCGCATACCGGTACATGACCAGGGCAAATTGTTGCCTCGTAATACTGTCGTAAGGCCCGAAACCCCCACTCTTGTAGCCCAAAATGATCTCATTGGCCGAAGCCCAGGCCAAGGCATCAGCGAAATACTCGTCACCCTTCACATCTGGAAAATCCTTGCCACTGGCTTGCGGCTTGCCCTCCAGCCGCCACAAAACCGTAACCAGCTCACACCGCTTCATATCCAGCAGCGGTGCAAAAGTCGTCCTGGTCTTTCCCTGAAACAAACCATGCACATAAGTAAAAACCGTATCCTCGTAATACCACGCGCTGTCGGCCGTATCCACGAAGGGATAATCGCCGATCACATAGAGGGAAAAACCGGACGTCTCGAATTCATAGCTCTTCGCCCCGGCGTCATAGGAGCAGGGGAGTGCCCTCAAATCGACCTCATCCTTGGCCCCGGAAGTCATCCACCAGACGACAGGATCCGCAGCCGGCTCACCCACGACCGGGATGCTGACCTTAGCCAAGCCGCCACCAAAATCGGTCACTTCCTTTTCGCCGACAAAAACACTAAGCTCGTAAACCGGTGCGCTGCCGATAGTGTTTATTTGCCCCGGCTGAGCTCACCGGAAGCCACAGTCCGCACAGAAAGCTTCAGGTCACCGGATCCTGTTTTCTCAAAAGCCGACAAGGCGACCTGATCGAAGTTCACTTGCTTACCATCGGGCATGACCAGCCCAGACCGAGAGCAGCAGATTCAGCCACTGTACTGAGAATCGACCGGTGGACCAGGACCGTGTCATAGCTGTCTTTCAGAGAACTAAAATCGATGACGACGCTTTCCTTAGCCTCCGCAGCCGCGGAGGCGATATTTTCCAGACTCGGCAGATAGGGAGCCTGAACAGTCACGGTCGTACCTGAAGTAGAAACGGGAGTATAGACGCTTTGCCCGCTGCCTCGGATCGGTACAGTCAGTGAAGGAGAAGGAGGAGCAGGAGGAGCCGGCGGCGCATCGCCTAAAACCGGATGGCCTTGATTGTAGCTAATGTGTGGTTGAGACCAATGGAGGAAATCAGGTGTTCCGCCATTGTTGAGACCAACCCACTCATTCAAAGCGTCGAGGAGAGTACCGGTATTTGTAGTGTTTCCAATTACATAAGTAAAATCCTTTGATGTTCCGCGTCCCTGACCTGCGGTGAAACTGCTGCAGTTGAGTGAATTATCAGTGGTGCCACCAAAACCTGGAGTTGATATGCTATCCAGCCAATAGCAATTGCTCACAGTACCCTGGGAACCGTCGCCTGCTATTCCCCCGGCATAGTTTAAAGAAGCTACGCCAGTGGCACTTACCGGCCCAATGTTATAGCA
>WPCH01071571.1_pt1 | contig 16396 bp, 17 predicted proteins | sample 5399881 | NCBI WGS metagenome assembly WPCH01 (sample SAMN12869468, study PRJNA574797) | sludge metagenome | isolation source: wastewater treatment of pH5 | place: China:Beijing | collected 2019-05-20
TCTTACGTCCACCGATTGCGAATATTGATCAAGTGGTAGTCGTCTTTGCGGTGCAGAATCCCCCTCCCAACTTTTTGCTCTTGGACCGTATTTTGGTCCAGGCGGAACTCTTGGATTTGTCCTGTGTAGTGGTTTTCAACAAAGGGGATCTACACCCCGAGGAGGCATTGGAACTGGCGGAAGCCTATCAGAGCATTCCTTACTCCACGGTGATTACCAGTGTCGTTCAGCAGGAAGGCCTGGAAGAGTTAAAGGCCTTATTGAAGGGGAAAATCACCTCTTTAGCGGGTCCCTCCGGTGCAGGTAAATCATCGCTATTAAATGCCCTCGATCCCAGTCTTCAATTAGAGACAGGCGAGGTTAGTGTCAAAGCACAAAGAGGAAAGCATACTACCCGTAGTGTAGAGCTTTTGGCCCTGGGAGAGGGATATGTAGCAGACACCCCTGGCTTTTCCAGGCTGATCCTTGGCTCTGATCAGGAAAGGGATCTACAGTTCGCCTTTCCCGACTTCCGCCCTCATTTGGACTACTGCCAGTTTCGTGCTTGTCTACATCGGCACGAGCCGGGGTGCCAAGTTAAAGCGGCAGTGGAAGCCGGACTAGTGTCACGACGCCGTTATGAACACTATTTAATCTTCCTAGAGGAGGCTGCGCCCCGCTATTAGAGAGGAGAGTTTGAAATTGAGCATTCGAGTTAGTCCTTCAATTTTGGCGGCGGACTTTAGCGATCTCCGAGGCGAGCTCGGGAAAGTCAAGAACGCGGATCTGTTGCACATCGACGTGATGGACGGCCATTTTGTGCCCAACATGAGCTTCGGTTTACCCATCATTAAGGCAGTCAAACGTTCTTCCGGTGTTCCATTGGACATTCACCTCATGATTGAACAGCCTGAACGTTATCTCGACGACTTTGCCTCTGCTAGACCAGAAATCATTACCGTGCATTATGAAGCAGTGAGGCATTTACAACGGACGCTACGCTATATTCGAGATCTAGGGATCAAAGCGGGAGTATCGTTGAATCCCCATACGCCACTTGATGGCCTTCGCTATCTTCTCGCTGATCTTGATCTGATTTTGATAATGACGGTGAATCCGGGGTTCGGCGGTCAAAAGTTCATTCCCGCCATGATGGAGAAGATCAGAGATTGCCGGGAGCTGATTAGTGATTTTCCTATTGAACTGCAGGTTGACGGGGGCATTAGTCTGGAGCTTGTGCCCGCGTTAGTTGCAGCGGGAGCCACAAACCTTGTGGCTGGCTCCTCAATTTTTGGTGCAGACGATCCAGAAGCATACGTTGAGCAGATGCGCTCCCATAAGGGTCAAGGCTAGCCTTGACCCTTATTTTATCTTAATTGTTCTAAAAAATATAACATTGTGGTTGACAAGTCTGACAATTTGGCGTATTATGTTAGTAGGCTGGGTGGGCAGGACGGAAATATTGCGGAAAGGAGGTACTTAGGTTTTTAGTCGACGATCACCCATAAAATAAAAATACCAACATCCCTGGGCACGGAAATTCGCATGTGGCGAATCCATAGAAGGCAGATGCCCACCCAGCAGGGCAAGTAAGAGCATCCCCCAACCGCCGGGATGCTCTTCGAATTTACTGCGGTACTATGGGAGGAATCTTGCTACCGGGGGCGAATATAAGGACAACGATATAGTTCCGCTAGGGGTGCTTTGGCTGAGATGGAGTTTTAAACTCCAACCCTTAGAACCTGTTGGATAATTCCAGCGTAGGGAAGCGGTAGACCAGAACATGGACCGCTTGTTGCCATGTTTTTTTCTATTTGATCACCCTGTGGGACAACATCGTCATTCTAAGGAGGTATTCTTATGCGTGACAACAATCTGAGAATTATGGTTGAAGTGTCGCTCCTGGTTGCGGCCGCTGTTTTGCTGTCGCTATTGAAGCTGTTCCCGATGCCGTATGGCGGAAGCGTGTCTTTAGATATGCTCCCGATTTTCGTCTTGGCTTTTAGACATGGGGGAAAGGTCGGCATGTTAGGCGGTGCACTATTAGGTGTTGTCAAGCTACTGAGTTCGCCCTCTGTCATTCATCCTGTGCAGTTGTTGTTGGATTACCCGGTGCCATTTATGGTGTTAGGTGTTGCGGGCTTTGGCATTCTGCGCCAGAAGCGGATCCTTGGTGTAGCTGTAGGCTCGCTTTTGCGCTATATTACCCATGTAGCAGCAGGTGTCGTGTTTTTTGCTAAGTATGCGCCGGAAGGAACGCCCGCGTTACTATATTCTTTAGGCTATAATGCCTCATATCTCATTCCCGAGGCGGCGTTAGTTGCCCTGGTAATACTTCTACTCAGTACACGGAGGGAGATTTTTGAACCCAACTACAAATAAGCGAGCTTTAATCCTTGGATCAGGAGGCGATGTGCCTCTGCATCCACCCTCGTTAGTGGCCGGCATGAATACCCTTGTGATTTGCGCAGATGGGGGAGCCGCGTTAGCCCGAAGATGGGGTATTACGCCTGAGATTATTGTGGGCGATGAAGACTCGTTAGATGCGGTCACCAAGGAGTATTGGCAAAGGCAAAAGGTTCCCTTTCTCAAGGTTTCGTCCGTCAAGGATGAGACGGATATGGATTTGGCGGTGGAATATGCCCTAGCTCAAGGTGCCATGCACATCACTTTGGTGGGTGGGTGGGGCAGCCGCATTGACCATTCCCTTGGCAATATCGAGCTATTGTATCGCTTGGCCCTGAAGGGTATCGAGAATGCGCTACTCACTAAGGAACATCGCCTCCACGCCTTCAGCCGAGAATTCAAGGCTAAGGTGGACCTAGGCCATTATGTATCCCTTGTTCCCCTCACTCCGCAAGTTACAGGGGTAGCAACTACTGGTCTGCTCTATGCCTTAGAAGGGGGGACCCTCGAGAAAGGCAGTACCTTCACCATCAGCAACGAGACGGTAGCTACAGATATTATCGTTAGGACAGAGTCGGGTGTTCTTTTAGTCATTATGTAGAAATAAAATACCCCTAGGATAACCTAGGGGTATCGTCCTTTGCGTAGGCGATGTAATAATAGGGGCGAGATCTATAAGGCCCTTTCTACTTTTCCACCCTTGAGACATCTTGTACATACATATGCCCTTCTGGGGCTTCCATCGAGCACAATGCGGGCTTTCTGCAAGTTTGGTTTCCAGTTTCGCCGACTTTTGTTCTCAGCGTGGCTTCTAAGGTTACCGAACACGGTGCCTTTGTCACATACTACGCACCTTCTGGCCATGTTTCTTACCCCCTTTGAACAAGTTTCCATAACGAATTTAATTTTAGCACAGCCCTTTGCATAATGCAAGCCGCAAATGGGCGCTCGGACAAAAACCTTTACAACTAGTGTGCAAATGGTTAGAATGGGTATGATAGATTATGGTCCAATTTGGTAATGTTTTTAAGGGGGGACGATTGTGGCCCAAGAGATTCAAGCCCAATACGGAAAAATTTCTATTCGTGAAGAGGTAATTGCCACCATTGTAGGTGTAGCTGCTATGGAGTGCTACGGACTCGTTGGCATGGCTCCGCGTAACATTCAGGATGAGTTGACTGATCTGCTTCGCCGGGACAATTTCGAGCGTGGCGTGGATATTCAGTTTAATGAAGATAGCGTCACAATTCAGCTTTACATTGTTGTGGAGTATGGCGTGAAGATCTCAGAAGTGGCTCGTATTGTTCAAGAGCGAGTTAAATATGCAGTTGAAACCATGCTGGGACTTAATGTGGATAGAGTGAACGTTAAGGTCCAGAGTGTGCGGGTTACATCTGCTAAGAGAAAGTGATCGGAGGAACTGTTTTGGACGTTATTAACGGAGTAATTCTAAAAAATATGTTGTTGGTCGCAGCACGTAATCTCGATCAGCAAAGAGATATGGTTAATGCTCTAAATGTGTTCCCTGTTCCTGATGGTGATACTGGGACGAACATGGCCTTGACACTAAATGCAGCGGTGAAGGAGTTAGAACGGGCAGAAAATGGAGATATGGGTCGTTTGACAACGCTGTTAGCCCGGGGCTCGCTCATGGGGGCAAGGGGGAACAGCGGTGTGATTTTGTCGCAGTTCTTTCGTGGGTTTTCAGAAGGGCTTTCTAAGGTGAAGGAAGCGACCGGCGAGGACCTGGCCAGGGCTTTTGTCTCGGCCTCCAAGACTACCTATCGGGCCGTCATGAAACCAGTAGAAGGCACCATGCTCACCGTAGCTCGTGTGGCGGCGGAGGCAGCGGAGGAAGCGGCAGAAGAAGGCCAGGATGTTTCAGGTGTGATGAAGGCTGCTTTACGTGGAGCTCAAAAGTCCCTCGCGGATACACCGAATATCTTGCCAGTCCTCAAGGAAGCCGGGGTAGTAGATGCCGGCGGTCAAGGACTGGTATGCATTTTTGAGGGTTTTTGGGCAGGGTTAAAAACCTCGCCAGAAGATATGGAGGCAATCATAGCAGAAGAACGGGTTCCCCTTAAGGAGACCGTAGAGTTGCCGCGCCTTGATGGGGCAGTGATGGTCAACAAGTATTGTACTGAGTTTATTATTCTGGGAGAAGGTATTGATCCAGAGTGGGTACGTCAAGAGCTCGAGCCCCAGGGCGAGTCCCTCATCGTGGTAGGTGATGACGAGGTTACGAAAGTGCATATCCACACTGACAACCCCGGAGAGGTTCTACAGTTTTGCGGTGGATTGGGTAATCTCACGGAAATCGCCATCGATAATATGATGCTTCAAAACCAAGAGTTTGCCAACCATGGCGAGAATCACCACTTGGATTATGCGGAAACCCCTTCCCTTAAGGTGCCTTCGGTACAGGTTGCCAACAGCACGCCTAAGGATGTGGGTATCGTAGCAGTTGTAGCAGGCGATGGCTTAGCGGAGATTTTCCGTAGTCTTGGAGTTGATCATGTGGTCATCGGTGGCCAGACGATGAATCCTAGTACCGAGGACTTGGTGACAGCAGTTAACAGCGTTAACGCGCACTCTATCATTATCCTTCCCAATAATAAAAATGTCATTTTCTCCGCCCAACAGGTCAAGGAACTTGTTGATAAAAAGGTCGGAGTGGTGCCCACTCGCTCAGCGCCACAAGGAATTAGTGCTTTGATGTATTTTGTCGAAAGTGATTCTCTCGACGAAAACATAGTCGCCATGGAGGCCGGTATGAAAGAAGTAAAGACGGGGGAGATAACCTACGCGGTACGCTCCACTGTGGCCGGTGATTTGCAGATCGAAGAACGGGATATCATTGGTCTGGCTGAAGGGAAAATCGCCATGGTAGGTTCTAATCCCGATGATGTAGCTCTGGATCTGCTACGAACGATGGTAGATGATGACTCTAGCGTGATCAGCATTTACTATGGTGCAGATCATCCCAGTGAAGCAGCAGGAGGTTTACAGGAGAAGCTCCATGAGGAATACCCTCATTGTGAAGTAGAGGTATACCTTGGAGGACAGCCATTGTATTACTATATTGTCTCAGTAGAGTAAAGGGAGGAAAGACGGTGGGAAAAATTCATGTTGTTACGGATAGTGGGAGTGATCTTTCCTTAGAGGTCCAAGAACGTTTGGGAATTCATGTCGTGCCCTTAACGGTGCAGTTTGGTTCCGAAATCTACAAAGACGGTGAAGAGATAACTGCGGAGCAGTTTTTTAACAGACTTAAAACAGAGATGGACATGCCTAGCACCTGCCAACCTTCACCTGCCGATTTTGTAGCCATGTATGAGAAAATCGCCCAGCCTGGGGACACCATTATTTCTGTACACCTCAGTAGTAAGATGAGTGGGACCTACCAATCTGCTGTCTTAGCAAGTACCATGCTTGATTCAGGTATCAAAATCAAGCTCGTCGACAGTAGATCCGCCTCCATGGGTGAGGGGCTCGTTGCAGTGGCAGCTGCAGAAGGCGTGCAAGCTGGCAAGGATGTCGATGAGATTCTCACAGACGTTCAGCATGCCATCGAGAACCTCCAGGTGTATTTCGTCGTAGATACTCTAGAGTTCTTGAAGAAGAACGGAAGGATCGGCGCGGCCTCTGCCCTAGTGGGTACTATGCTTAGCATCAAACCGATCTTAACAGTCACTGATGGTCAAGTAGCCCCCTTTGAGAAAATTCGGGGTAAGGCCAAGGCTCTCAAACGGGTGCGCGAACTTGTGATGGAATTTCAACAGAAGTTCCCAGAAAAGCGGATCCGCGCCGCCCTAAGCCATGCAACTACCCAGGAAGAAGCTGATCAGATCGCGGAAGCTTTGTCCCAGATTCTGCCTGTCGAGGGCGATGTACTAATAGGCAAGATCGGACCAACGATTGGTGTTCATACAGGTCCTGGAGTGGTAGCTCTATTTCTTTATTCAGTCTAGAGAGGCCTGCTTAAGATGAAAGGCAACCCTTATCCGTTAGGTTCTTTCGGGATAAGGGTTTTTTGCTAGATTGGGGTGATTTTTTGCAAGACGACAATTTTCTCAATGCGCCTGTGACAGTACTTCCTGGTGTCGGTGAAAAGCGTGCCCAGACCATCAAGGCCTTAGGGTTAGAGACAGTGCGGGACGTTTTATTTAGTTACCCCCGAACTTACAGGGACTTTCAGGCTGTGGTAGCGCCAGATCAAGTTGTAATCGGTGAGGAACAGCTCACGAAAGGTAGCCTTCGCAATTTGACCGAACGGCGAATCTCCCAGGGGAGACGCGTGATTCAGGGTCAGCTTGGGAGTGGTCTCACCTTGACTTGGTTTGTGCATCACAAAGGACAGGGGTCCAGTTTTCTGTATCGTAAGCTACAAAAGGCAGACAAGTTATGGGTCTACGGAGTAGCTAAAGCAGCGCTCTTTGGAGCGGAAATGAGTTCGCCGGAGTTCTTCGTGCGGGAGCCTCGCCTGGGTTTGATGCCAGTTTACCCTCTAATGTCGGGCATTTCTAATGATCAACGCATACGTTGGGCAGAAATGGCACTAAAATCGGTACATCTCTTACCGGAATGTCTCCCCCCGGAGACCCAGGGAAATCTTTTAAATCGCGCTGACGCCTTGCGAGCGATACACTTTCCCCAGAATTGGGCCAATCAAAATCAAGCACGAGAACGACTTGTCTTTGAGGAGTTCTTCTTGTTCCTCACCGGATTGCAGAGAGGTAAGGAGGGCCGAGACGGAATTGCAATTGCCCATAAGCCAGATGGGGATCTTGTAGCAAGATATTTGGACAGCTTGCCCTTTCAGCTTACCAAAGGGCAGAAGGGTGCCTTGGCGCAGGTGGCAGAAGACATGGAATCGGCACGTCCCATGCGCCGCCTGATTCAAGGGGAGGTTGGTTCAGGGAAGACGGTGGTGGCTGAGTATGGGGCTGTGAAGGCTGTGGCTAGCCAGGGCCAGGTGGCGATGATGGTTCCCACTGAAGTGTTGGCTCGGCAGATGGCTGGGCGCCTGCAGACTTCGCTACAACCTCTAGGTATTTCTGTAGCCCTCTTGATCGGAAACATGAAAAGCAAGGAGCAAGAGCGGGTGCGGGCAGAACTCGCCCTGGGGGAGCTGGACGTTGTGGTAGGCACGCATGCCTTGATTACCGAGAAGGTGAACTTTCGTCATCTTTCCTTAGCTATTGTGGATGAACAGCACCGCTTCGGCGTGCGGCAACGATCAGCCCTTTTGGGCAAGGGAAAAGCTGACCTTTTGGTGATGAGCGCAACACCCATACCTCGTTCGTTGGCCCTTTCAATCTATGGGGATTTAGATACCACAGAGATTCGGGATCTTCCTGAGGGACGGCGTCCGGTAGATACCCGCTTGGTTGATCCCGCCAGAAGGGGGGATGTCTATCGTTACCTGGTCTCTAGGGTGCACCAGGGTGAGCAGGCCTATGTGGTTTTTCCCCTTGTTGAAGAATCAGAACATCTGGATTTGAAAGCCGCCACCCAGGAGCTGGAGGAGCTGCAAGAAGGGCTTTTGTCCACGGTGCGAGTGGGCTTGATTCATGGTCAGATGGGTAAAGAGAAAGAGGAGATTTTTGAGGCTTTCTATGCCCATGAGATCGACGTGCTACTTGCTACCACTGTGATTGAGGTGGGGATGAATGTGCCCAATGCCACTGTGATGGTGATTGAAAATGCGGAGCGCTTTGGCTTGGCACAGCTCCACCAACTGCGGGGGCGCGTCGGACGTGGGCGCAAGGAGGGTGTTTGCTTCTTGCTGGCCTACAATCTTTCAGCCCATAGCAGGGAACGCCTCGAAGTGGTCCGCCGTTCCAATGATGGCTTTTTTATTGCGGAAGAGGATTTGCGCCTCAGGGGTCCCGGGGATTTGCTGGGAGTTCGCCAATGGGGACAGCCTTTGTTTCGCTTGGCAGACTTACAAGAAGATCAACTGATCCTGCAAGACGTGGCCCAAAAGGTCCGGGAGCTTTTGACAGCGGATCCTACATTGGCATCGTATCCGCAACTTTGCCTGGAATTAGATCTTCAGGCTTTTTAGGGGGTGTTCACTTTGCGAGTCATAGCTGGAAAAGCCAAAGGAAGAAAGTTAGCTAGTGTCCCAGGCCTAACCACTAGGCCGACCGGGGACCGTGTCAAAGAAGCGTTATTTAACATTCTAGGACCCGCAATTCAGGGCAGTAGTTTTCTCGATCTTTATGCAGGGAGCGGCGCCATGGGTATAGAAGCGCTGAGCAGGGGAGCAGAGGATGTGGTATGGATTGATGCCAATCCGGCATGTACAACGCAAATTCGGCTGAACCTGAAAAAAATCGACCTTGCCGGTGGCGAAATTTTTACCAACGACGTCCTCCGGGCCTTGGCGCAATTGGAGAAGCGTGGCCGTCAATTTGACTTTGTCTTTCTTGATCCCCCCTATAACCAGGGTTTGGCGGCGAAGACTCTGGCACATCCTGCCAGCCTAGCGGTGTTGAAAAAAGACGGAATAATCATTGCTGAAGTTGGTAAAAAAGAGGAAGCGCCCCTAGCTGTGTCGAAACTTTGCCTTGGACGCACAGAGCGTTATGGAGACACCATACTTTTGTTTTATTATCCGAGGGGGAGTTAGAGTGAGAATTGGGGTTTGCCCAGGGACATTTGACCCCATCACATATGGGCACCTGGATATTATTAAACGAGGAAGCACACTGTTCGATCACCTTTATGTGGCCGTGCTACACAATCCCCATAAGACACCGCTTTTTTCCATAGAAGAACGGATGGAAATGTTGCGGGAAGAAGTAAAGGGCCTAAGTAATGTCAGTATAGAAACCTTCTATGGATTGTCGGTGGATTATGCTAACCAAAAGAACGCCATTGCGATAGTGCGGGGCCTGAGGGCTGTCACGGATTTTGAGTTCGAGTTCAAACTTGCGGCGATGAATCGCCACCTTGACGGAACGATTGAGACTGTCTTTATGATGACCAGCAGTGAATATTCGTTTATTAGTTCCTCTGCTGTAAAGGAAGTAGCTGAACTAGGTGGCAATGTATCGAAGTGGGTGAGCCCCCGTGTTGCATTGTTATTACGGAACAAATTTGATAATGGGGAGAGGTAACAGTGAACCGAGTGAATCTTCAGGTCTTAATTGACCAACTTGAAGCTCTGGTGGAAAAGGCACCCGAGGTTCCTTTTGTAGGTAAGGTTCTTGTTGATGCTGATGAACTCTTTGATCTACTCGACATTATACGAACAGCTATTCCTGAAGAGGTTAAGCGGGCCGAGGCGGTCTCTTCAGAAAAGGATAAGATGATCGCCGAAGGCCAAGAACAGGCAGAGCGGATGATTGCCAAGGCGGAAGAGTATGCTGCGAAGTTAGTACATAATAGCGAGATCTACCGTCAGGCAGAGGCAGAAAGCAAGAGGCTCCTCGAGGAGACCAAGCACCAGGCTGCTGAAATTGCCAAAGGCTCCAAAGAATACGCCCAGCAAGTTCTTTCTGACTTAAGTGCAGCCCTCAACAAGACGCTGCAGGTGGTGGAAGCTGGTAAACAGGAGCTAACCAAGGAAGGCTAAGATTTAGGCTTCAAGGAGATGTAAATCATCCTCTTTAGAAGCCACACCACGCTTAAGATGAGGACCAGAATCAAGAGGAAACTTGTGGCAAGGCGGGCAGATGCCAAGAAGCGTGTGGCAACATTGCCATTTAGGTATTGCCCTGAGCCCACGGCTGGCAGGGTTTTCTTGAGGGACGCTTGAATAAAGCTAGCTGGCCCTAATAAGAAGGCAGTGGCGATTGCTGCGAAGAGCCCGTGTAGAATGCGAGCATATAGATAGGGTTTGAACCGGATCTTCGTGTTTGTAAACATCGATGCCACCTGCATTTGGACCGAGAGTCCACTCCAGCCAATCACGAAACTCACAATAACCGCTTGGGCTCCTAAGGCTGCAGTGGAGGTGGTGCTTGCGGTCTGGGCGCCTAGGGTGGTTTCGAAGAATCCATACAGGACTGCCGTTGCTAAGCTTGGATCCAGACCCACTAGACTTAAGGCACCGCCTAGAGCGGCCTTGATGGGGTTTACAATGCCAGTAGCGCCGATTACCTGTACGAGAACAGAAAACATCATGATACATCCGCCAATGAAGAGTAAAGACTGAACGGTACCACGTACCGAGTCAGCAAATAAAGCTCCCATGGACCGTCCATCCGCCTCGTGGGCTTTATCAAGGGACTTGAGTGCCTTTCCTAGATATGATCCTTTGGTTTGGACGCGGGGGCTTTCGGTTCCTTTATGCAGACGCATGCAGAACCCTACAAAGAGAGCCCCAGCTAAATGCGCGATCCACAAGGTGACTCCTAATTCGGGTTGTCCGAACATACCAACACCGACCGCCCCGATAAAAAAGAGGGGTCCTGCTGTATTGGCAAAGCTCACTAAGCGCTCGACCTCCACTTGGGTCAACTGTTTGTTGCGCGCCAACTCACCGGTGATTTTGGCTCCGAGGGGATATCCTGCGGTGACTCCCATGGCTACAGCAAATGCTCCTGCGCCAGGGAGTCTAAAGAGAGGACGCATGATAGGCTCTAAGAGTGAGCCCAAAAAGTGTACTACTCCCAGACCCATTAGTAAATCAGCCATAATGAAGAAGGGTAAGAGAGTTGGCAGGACGATCTCAAACCAAAGTTTGAGTCCTTCTAAGGAAGCCTGGGAAGCTACCTCGGGGAAGATTACGATCATGGCAGCTAGTGAGAAGATGCCCACAGCTAACGCACGGCTTCGAGCCATAAGCCGCACACCCCTTTCGTTTGTTGTGCTAATTCATACGAAGACGAGGTGAAGTTTATGCCTAATCCCAAGGTGGGAGTAGCATTTGGCTCCGGATCGGCCAGGGGCTTGGCCAATCTCGGTGTCTTACAGGTTTTGCAGGAAGAGCAAATCCCAATCGATATAGTTACCGGGACCAGCGCGGGAGCGATTGTAGCTTGCCTTTACGCGGCAGGTTCTGATCTTTATCTGCTCGCCAACATGGTGGAGGAGGTTGACTGGAACGACCTTACGAGTTGGACTCTGCAGCGGCGCGGTCTTGTTTCATCGGATAAGATCTACCAAATTCTCAGAATGTTGACCAGAGATCTGCACTTTGCAGATCTCAAGATACCCTCCGCTGTAGTGGCGACGGATTTGCTAAGTGGTAGAGAAGTTGTGCTGGACTCTGGTTGCGTAGCGGATGCCGTCAGGGCCAGTATTTCTATTCCTGGGGTGTTTGTTCCTGTAGAGGAAGACGGTCGCATGCTCGTAGACGGGGCGCTCGTAAATAGGGTGCCGGGGGATGTCTGCAGAAGGATGGGGGCGGATTTAGTGATAGGGGTGGATGTAGGGTTTGCCCCGTTAAGGACGAACATCCGTAACTTGCCCGATGTTATCATACAAACGATTGATATCCTTAGTAGACGGGCTTCTTTGGGTCAGCCCGTCGATGCCGATGTATTGATTGTACCTGATTTAGGCAATGTAACCTTGACTCAACTTAATCGTTCCGCCGAGATTATCGAGAAGGGTCGGCAGGCGGCACTGGACAACTTGGATCTAATCAGGGAAAAACTAGCACTGTGTGCAACCCAGCCCCGGGAAACCAGTTGACAGGGTGGGGGAATCTTTGTATAATTTATGAGGTGATCTAGATGCGTCTCAACATAAGTACTATAGCGGGTCGAAAAGGGGCTTCTCTTGAAGTGAAACAAGAGATTCCCGCGGGTTTTCCGGAGGCACGGGGACCCATTTCGGCGGAGCTTCAGGTGACGAACACCGGCGAAGGGTTCTTAGTCAGGGGGGATCTCTCCCTAGAGGTAGAACTAAAGTGCAGCCGGTGCCTCAAACCTTTGAACATTACCCTTGAGACATCCATTGAAGAGGAGTTCTTGCACAATCCCAAGGATGATTTTGATGAAGAATTTTGGGATGAACAGCCACTTGTGGAAGGAAACGAGATCGATACTACGAGCCTGATTGAAGAGTCACTATTGGTGAGCATTCCGATGAAGCCCATTTGTCAAGAAGACTGTCTAGGGCTCTGTCCGGGTTGTGGATCCCTACTGGCTCTGGGAGATTGTGCTTGCCCGGATCCTAGCATTGACGTTCGATTAGCTCCATTGAGCAAGTTGTTGCAACAAATGTCGGAAACGACGACATCGGAGAGGAGGAAAGACCATGGCAGTTCCAAAGAGAAGAAATTCGAAATCAAGGATCGGTAAGCGCAGAGCAAACTGGCTTCGCGTTGATGCCGCTGAAGCTAGCATTTGTCCTAATTGTCGTGAGCCCAAATTGCCCCATCGAGTATGCCTCAGTTGTGGCACATATAAAGGACGTCAAGTAATCAAAGTGAAAGAAGCAAAATAAAGTGAGCTGGAAGGTGTTCCTGGTTAGGGACATCTTTTTTTTTGCACTTTTTTCTTTACTTTCCCAACCATATCCACTATACTCAAGGTGGAACTTATAACCTGGTACTAACACTTGGCGATAAGGAGGAGTCCCGGTGCAAGCAAAAGAAGGCCGACAGGGTAGGCGAGTAGCTTTGCAGGATCTCTTAAGGGAAGATCCGTTCTTGACGGATTGGCAGTTAGCAGAGGAACTTGGTGTGAGTGTAGCTACGATCCGTTTGGATCGGATGGCTCTCGATATTCCAGAGCTGCGTGAAAGGGCCCGACTGATAGCAGCTAATACCTATGCTGAGGTACGGGCGCTCCATGGTGAAGAAGTCATTGGTGAGCTAATTGAGTTAAATTTAGGGCAAAACGGAACCTCCGTCTTAATCGTCACCGATCGGATGGTCTTCGCGCGAAACCAGATCTTGCGGGGGCACTTCCTTTTTGCTCAGGGCAATTCCCTAGCGGTAGCATTGGTTGATGCAAAAATCGTGTTGACCAAGAGCGGGGAGGTCCGCTTTTATCAGACAGTCCACCTAGGAGAACGGGTGGTGGCTAAAGCCCAGGTAACCTCCATTCAAGGCAATCGTTATTACGTTAGCGTAAGTAGTTTTGTTCATGACGAAATCGTATTTCGCGGCGAGTTTGTAGTGGTGGATGTAACCGACAAAGGAGGAGCGGACCGTGACTAAAATTGCAGTAGACGCCTTTGGCGGAGATTATGCCCCGGAACAAATCGTGCAAGGCGCTTTGCGGGCAGCGGAACTAGACGGTATCGAAATGATTCTCACAGGTGATGAGGCTCGATTGAAATCACTCATAGATGGGAAACCTGGAAGTAATTTAATAGAAATTGTTCATGCCACGGAAGTCATCCACATGGATGAAGCCGCCGAAGCAGTGCGCTCTAAACCGGAATCTTCTTTAGTGAAGGCCGCCGATTTGGTTAGAGAAGGCAGGGCGGGGGCATTGGTGAGTGCTGGTAGTACTGGAGCCACCATGGCCGCTGCAGTATTGTCGATTCGGCGTATTAAAGGCGTGGAGCGTCCTGCCATTTCGGTTATGATGCCCACCCTCACCGGTGCAGCGTTGATTGTGGATGTAGGGGCTAACGTGGATTGCAAACCTAATCAGCTGGTGCAGTTTGCCCAGATGGGCTCGATCTATGCTGAAAATGTGCTGAAGATCCGTAAACCTAAGGTTGGTTTGCTAAATGTTGGTCACGAACCAACAAAGGGAAATAGTCTCGTCAAGGAAGTGTATCCGCTCCTGCAGGACCTCCCTTTGAACTTCATCGGTAATATCGAGGGACGGGATATTGCCAGAGGGGACTGCGATGTTGTTGTGTGTGACGGCTTTGTGGGTAATATTATCTTGAAGCATGCCGAGGGACTCGCTGCTGCCCTTTTTGGCATGATGAAGAAGGAGTTTAGCTCTGGTCCAGCCGCATTGGGTGCTCTACTCTTGAAACCTGGTTTCAGGCGTATTAAAAAGAGAATGGATCCCTCTGAGTATGGGGGGGCCCCCCTCTTAGGCGTTAACGGGGTAGTCATTATTGCCCATGGTGGCTCTAATGCTAAAGCAATTTACAATGCAGTTCGTGTGGCTAAGAAGGGTGTTCAACAGAATTTTGTCCGCGAGATTGCAGAGAGGATGGCAAAATAAGTGAAAGATGTTCGTGCTTCAAAAAGACACATAGGTGTCTTGGGTACAGGTTTGGCAGCCCCGCAACGGGTGTTAACCAACGCCGAACTGGAGACCATGGTTGATACCTCCGATGAGTGGATTGTCTCTCGCACAGGAATTTTAGAGCGGAGGATCGCAGATGAAGGAACCACATCCTCAACACTAGCCTATGAGGCGGCCTTGCAGGCCTTACGAAGTGCGAAAGTGGAGGCGCAGGATCTGGATGTAATCATCTGTGCCACCGTCACTCCTGACATGGCCTTTCCGGCGACAGCCTGCCTTGTGCAACATCTTCTTGGTGTGAAAAACATTCCGGCCTTTGACTTGTCCGCTGGTTGTAGTGGTTTTGGCTATGCCCTAGCGGTGGCCGAAAGTATGCTCCTGGGGGGGCAGTACAAAAAGGCCTTGGTTATTGGCGTTGACGTACTCAGTCGAATCACCGACTACGAGGATCGTGGAACCTCTGTGCTCTTTGGCGATGGCGCTGGCGCTGCGGTGCTCGGTGAGGTTCCGGCGGGTTATGGCATATTGGCTTCTGAACTAGGGGCAGATGGTGCTAGTGGTAGCGTTTTATCCATGCCTGCAGGGGGATCCCTCAGGCCCGCTTCGATTGCTAGTGTAGAAGAAAGGCAACACTACATCAAGATGCAAGGTAGCGAAGTTTTCAAGTTTGCAGTCCGTATTATGGATGAAGCAGCCAAACGTGTGGTGGCCCAGGCAGGGCTAGCCATGGAGGACGTCCATTGGGTTGTTCCCCACCAGGCCAATATTCGAATAATCCGTGCCGCTGCCGCCCGCCTAGGGATTCCAGAAGAACGATTTTTCGTCAATGTGGACCGATATGGCAATACCTCCGCAGCCAGCATTGGTTTGGCTTTAGATGAATTAGCTCGCTCAGGTAATCTCAAGCAAGGGGATTATCTAGTACTTGTTGGGTTTGGTGCGGGTTTGACTTGGTCAGCACTGGTGATGAGGTGGTGGGAAGGGGGCCAAGTACATGAGCAAGGCTGAGGCGGTTGCCGTAGCCTTTCCTGGACAAGGAATTCAAAAGCCGGGCATGGCTGCGAAAGTCGTGGATACTCCTGCCTGGAAGTATTTTGAAGAGGCCGGCGATATTCTCGGTTACGATCTGGGTAAACTCTGTCTAGAAGGCCCAGAGGGGTTATTAAACAATACTACCTACGCGCAGGTTGCCATTTTTGTCACTTGCTTCTCCCTATGGGAGCTAGCCAAGGAGCGGTTTCAAGCTCAGTTCTTTTTAGGACACAGTCTGGGCGAGGTTACTGCTTTAGGGGCCGCAGGCGCTTTCTCGTTTGCCCAAGGAGTCCGCTTGACCAAAGCACGTGGTGAGCTGATGGCGAGGGGACCAGAGGGGGCGATGGCTGCAGTGCTGGGCCTCGAAGCAGAAGTCATTTATGATCTATGCGCCCAAGTCAAAGCTCCCCAGGGTACAGTACAGGTGGCCAATGAGAACTCACCAGCCCAAACGGTGGTGAGTGGAGATCTGCCGGGCCTCGAACATTTTACCCAACTTGCATTGCAAAGAGGTGCCAAAAGGGTCGTGAGACTCAATGTTTCCGGTCCCTTTCACTCTCGCTTGATGGAGCCTGTGGCAGCGGAGTTTGCCAAGGTGGTGGAGGATTTTGAGCTTAGCACCTGCCACACCCCGGTACTGAGCAATGACGGGGAGACCATACTCTTGGATTCTACCGCGGTTAAGGAAAAGCTGGTCTCGCAGATCACAGGTCCCGTCCGCTTCACCAAGCAAGTCCGAAAACTTCCGGCTTTGGGCGTAGAGACCTTTGTGGAGATTAGCCCTGAAAACCTGTTAATACCGCTGGCAAGGAGAATTGAGCCAAATCTACAGTTTTCTCTTGTCAGTGCTGGAGGTA
>WPCH01051597.1_pt1 | contig 16336 bp, 13 predicted proteins | sample 5399881 | NCBI WGS metagenome assembly WPCH01 (sample SAMN12869468, study PRJNA574797) | sludge metagenome | isolation source: wastewater treatment of pH5 | place: China:Beijing | collected 2019-05-20
TGGAAGGAATCGCATGCCTTATTCGTGATAAGCATGATATGACAAAATCTGTATCAGCGCTGGTTCCACTACAAGAATCAGAGAAAAGACCTTTCTTCTGTGTTCATCCGTTTATGGGGAATGTATTCTGTTACATTCAACTAGCAAGATTACTTAAGAATCATTGTTCATTTTATGGTTTACAGAATCCTCTTATAGAAAAGGGAGAAATTGATGAATTGACCTTGCCGGAAGTAATTCAACTTTACATTGAAGAAATCAAACGTGTTCAGCCAGAAGGTCCATATCGTCTTGGAGGATGGTCTTTAGGCGGTGCGATTGCTTATGAAATCGCAACTGTACTAAAGAATCAAGGTGAGGAAGTTGAGTTGTTGATACTAATGGATACTAAAGTACCTTCAGAGCAGGACTATAAAACAACGGAGGATATGCTTTCATATATATATGAGCATTTCATTCCTAGAGATTTTACTGAGCGGGGGGAAGGCCTCTTCCATGAACAAGATATGCTTGTAGAGCGATTACTTATGGAAGGAGTACTCCCGCCTGATGCAGATCTTATGAATTTGAAGCAAGTTATCAATGCTCATAGGAAATGCCTGAACATAATGGCAGATCATGATTTAATACCATACTCTGGAGAAGTTCTCTATTTTAGTGCTGAGGAAGGAAAAGAGTTGTTTACAGATTGGGGACCTTTATTAAAAGGAAGAGTAAATAAGTATTCTGTCCCTGGATCACATGAGGAAATAGTAGACTTCCCCGCAGTTGAAAAGATAGCTAAGTACCTATTAAATGAATTTGAAGAGATAAAAGGAACATCCCTTTCATTAACTGAAAAGTAGAGAGTGCAAAAGATGCAACGCTATGAACGAAAAGGGCAGCCCAATAACTGCAAATAAAGTGTAGGCAATAATGAATATATCAAGAGTATTACTTTTTAAGAGGATAATGTAAAAAGTAATTGGTAGAGACATAGAAATCTTTGTAATAGAAGCGAATGCCTGATGATATTACTGAGGAAAGGTGCATATTTTCATTGATATGTAAATATGCACCTTTTCTATTGTATTTGCAATTTAATAAAGTTAATTTGAATTTATGTAACGCACATATATGAAGCCATCTTTTAAAAAAGGAAGTGATTTATCATACACATTCAAGCTGTGAAAATACCAAAGAATATTGAAAGTCATTTGTTTAAGCAACTTAGTAACTTGGTTTCAAATGAGAAGAAAGAACGAATAAAGCGTTTATTAAACTCATGCGACGTTAATAGGACCCTGATAGGGGATTTACTAATCCGATCTCTAATCTGCCAAAAGTATAAAATTAATAATGAAGAAATTAGATTTAAATATAATGAGTATGGAAAACCTTTTGTTGAAAAATTTTCTGACTTTCATTTTAATCTGTCACATTCAGGAGAATGGGTGGTTTGTACTACTGCTAATTTTAATGTGGGTATTGATATAGAAAAGATTTCAGAGATAGAGGCTCTTAAATTAGCAAAAGAATTTTTTTCAGCGGATGAATTTTATGATATATCTAATATGAATTCTGATGAACAAATTAATTGTTTTTTTGATTTATGGACATTAAAAGAAAGCTATATAAAAACGATTGGAAAAGGGCTTTATACCCCATTAAATTCATTCTCTATAAAAAAAGAATCACGAACTTTAATTTCATACAAGAATATACCTAAAAACTTTTACTTTAAACAATATAACATTGATCCAAATTATAAGTTATCTGCTTGTGCAACAAGGGATGAATTTCCGCAAGAGATAATAATTAAAGACATTTATGCAATTTTCCAAAATATATACAAATTTGAAAGTAAGGAGAAAATCAATGCAGAAGACTAAACTTTTTTGCTTTCCACATGCTGGGGGATCTGCGTTTAGTTACGCAAAATGGAAAAATCACTTTAATCCATATATTGAGGTAGTCCCGGTAGAGTTAGCTGGTAGAGGATATAGAATTGAAGAAAACTTGTACCAAAGTATGGAAGAGGCAGTAAATGATGTCTACAATAAAATAGTTATGCAGATAGATGATTCGCCCTACATTCTATTCGGGCATAGCATGGGAAGTTTGATCGCCTATGAAGTAGCCAGAAAAATAAAAGATTCTAAAAACGTATCGCCTGAATTTCTTGTTTTGTCCGGTAGAAATCATCCAAATAGTAAAATAAGAAATATCCGACATAATCTTTCTAATGAGCAATTTAAAAGAGAAGTTATTGCAATGGGAGGTACACCATCTGGGGTACTGCAATCAGAAGAATTAATGGAGATCTTTCTCCCTATTCTAAGAGCAGATTTTAAAATCGTTGAGACGTATATTCATGACAAAAATACACAACCATGTGATATTGATTTTCTTATATTTAATGGGGAAAATGATGAATTTACTACATATGATCAAGTAATAAAATGGGAACGATACACAAGTAAAACGTGTACTTTTCATTCTTTTGAAGGTAATCATTTCTTTCTAAATGAAAATATTGAAGAAATAGCAAATAGTATTAAAAGAAAGTTAGATTCTAAAAGATTATCAAATAGTTTTTAGAGTTTTATAAGTATGCTCATAGCTAAAAATATTAAAGGGTTTGAAGTATACACTTCTTGTGCAGATATGCATGGCAAAAAGACAATCGAGTACATTCGGTGGTCTTTTTCTATTTTTATGGAGTTTGTGGCGAAATGCTAGACTTGCTAGATTGTGGATCTAGTAGCCGTTGAATGTGCGGGTTCAAGTCCTGTCATTCCGACCACGAGGGGGTATAATTTAAGGGTAAAACAGGGGCCTCCAGAACCTCTGATGTGGGTTCAATTCCCGCCATCCACTTATACTTGTTCATTAAAAGGTTTCACAAAAAATATGTAATATGTTATGGGTACTTACATAAATTTATTGATTTTCAGTTAAAAAGTATTGTGCGATTATACACGTTATGTTACAGTAACGTTACTAAGTTGTTACAATATATCATAAACGTTTCGATATTATTTCTTTTTGTTTCCGTAATGTTACAAAAAACTATAAATATTGTTATGTGTATAGGAGTGTGTGTAGTAAAAAGTCTGAGTTGAAAGTACGTGCACACTTTAAATTTCCTTTTTGTCTGAATGAAGAAGACTACCAACTAATTAAGGGCTTTAAAGTAACCACTTTAAATAAAATGTGCTTCCTTTCCCACACACAATTGAGTACATATTTAAAGTACAGTCTAATTGCTACACAGACTCTTGTACATATAAACATTAAGGTGAAATAGAGATAAGAATTCATTACATAAAAAGCATTACCAAGCTAAACGTACAAAATATCATCTGTGCATTTTGATGAAATGTTAAAATGCCTAGATGATATTTTTTTGAAGAATTCTTGGATATGTTTATGAATAACAATTCCTAATACTTAATGATTCTCTACTACTAAAACATCCGATAATTTATGTAATTAGATTTATAGGGTGTATGTACATTCACTTATATAGGGAAAATGAGGTTTTTCATATGAAGTATAGTTATAAAGTGTTTATATTTATTTGGACAATTATTTTATTGTTTTTTCTACTTTATTTTGGTTACAGTGAAATTTCCGAAAACGAGCAAATGCCAGTCATAACAATCAAACAATAAAAATAAGAAATACTACAAAAGCAAAACATAATAAAAATAGATACCCGAAAATGTTTAAGAACAGGAACAATTACATGCATAAACAACCTTACGATTTCCATGCATACCCCACGTCATTTGGGCATAGGGGAAAAGTATTATTATTTGGCGTGCGCAATCTTCCATCACTAGTAGAAACGGAAAGTTCCGTATACCTGCTGAAGGAGGAAAATGTCTACCTGCCAGGGGGCGGATCTATTCAGCATCTAGAAATATTGGAATTAAAAGTGTAGAAAACAAATAGTGAAAAGGGAACATATCTTGTGATTCCTTTTTTATTCTTGTAGATAAGTCTGGGGAGAAAACGGGGATTTCTGCACGCAACATAGATCTCATCGGTATACTAATTGTGTTTTACGTATAGCTGGGAGTTGGTGTGATGGTATTTGCAATGGATGTGAGATTCCGTCATTCTTTTCATGAAATTGAATCATTAGACATTCCAAATATATTGTTTCCGAGTCAGTGCAGGAAATTGTATCAAGTGATTGGAATCGGCATTCAAGAAGAATTCCGCAATCCCTATGTCATTATAAAAGAGCAACATGGTTCCGTTACATTCCGATTACCAGAAGAATTATCAACATGGGTGCAGAACAAATTATTACTTGTTAAAGGGGGCCAGTTTGTTTCCATACTGCATTTCAGTTAGCCATGCGAAGTTTTGTGCCATTTTTTGATCTCGGATATAAAAAGAATAGTCTGTCAGGTTAGGTGAGGAGATGCCACCTCTGACTTTCACATCATACGTAGGATGTGGTGTAACTTGAATCAATTCAGATTTATGATTCTGAATAAACATTCTAACCTTTTCAAACTTGTTAATTACGGGCTGTATCTCCATTTTAAACCGATCATAGGGATATGTTTTATTTTTATTGTAATACCTATCCAGTTCAATCAACTCTGACACTGCTGTATCAAATTCACTCTTTACTTCAGGATTTACTTTGTGCAACCATTCTTTTGCATAAGAGCGGAATGAAGATTTATAAAACAAATTCATATCAAAACCAGCTAATGTGAGTGGCTTTCCTTTTTCTTTTTGTTCTTTCATATAGGTAAATAATTGTTCAAGTTCCTCAGTTTTCCATACAGAGTATAAGGATTGTTTCATCGCTTCTGTAGCGGTTGAGTTATCAAAATTTTGCTGAACAGCTGCTGCTTCCCAAAGCCCTGTTTCAAATGCAATCACATCATATTCCAGGTGTAACAGCTTGAGAGGAAGTGCTGGAAGACGGGATCCCTAAGAAAGCAAAAAAACTAGGTGTGAAATAATCAGTTATTTGTGATGGTGGATTCTCCTAGGTGGAGGGTTCGCCGTTTTTTATTATATGTTATGTTGTGGTTTTTATATAAAGCATATTGAAAAGATGGATTAAATCTTCTGGAATGATGTCTCCATAATTAATAACTTGTACAATAACCTTTCAATTATCACTAAATCCATTCATATCAACAAGTTGTCCCATATATCCCTTTGTAGCAATATCTTTTAAAGTACGCTAAAAAATACCCTTTATTTTATCTTTATCTTATCTTTACCTTATCTTTAAATTTTTATATTAAACTTAAAACCTTAAAGTATTGATGTTTGAGTCTAAAAAGGGCGGGAGATAGATGTTCATTACATAGTTTGTAAATAACCAATTACCTTTGAAAAATTAAATTTTTTATACGAGGAGGAATATATGAAGGATACAAGTAAAAAACAAATTATAAAAGTGTTCCTTATTAGTATTTTAGGCTTAGTAATAATACTTGGAATGCTATATTTTAATCATAAAACCAATATTCAACAAAATAAAGCGCAAGCCACCAAAAAACGTGTATTGCAATATGAGTCTACCTTAAAAAAAGAATTAGAAAAATATAATTTAGGAGAGAAAACACCAATTTTATTAGGAATTATGTATCAAGAGAGTAGAGGTGAGGGAAACGATCCTATGCAGTCATCTGAATCACTTGGATTAAAGCCAAATGAAATTCAAGAGACAAGCTTGAGCATTGAACAAGGGGTAAAACACTTTGCTAAAATGTACAAATATGGAACGGACAAGGATGTTAGCATGGATACAATTATTCAAAGCTATAATATGGGGCCAGGTTATATTGATTTTGTTGCTAGTCAAGAAGTTAAACAACACTCGGAGGATTCAGCCAAAAAGTTTTCTAAGATGAAAGTTGATCAAAATCCAGCGATGTATACTTGTGGTGGAAATAAAAATAATTTTAGGTATCCATATTGTTATGGTGATTTCACATATGCCACAAAGGTAAATGAAAAAACAAAACTTATTGAAGAACTTCTTCGAAATGTACATAGCTCTTCTAAATAAGTTGCAGAATAAAATATAATGATACCGTCAGTTAATAATAATAATAGCTAAGAAAAAACTACTTCCTTTCTTAATTCACATAATTTTCAAAAATAAATCCTGTGGATGTTAATATTTGTTATATAATATATTTGTCAAAGCATTACCCCTAAAGTTTCTACAGTCAATCTGTAAGATAGTTTGTTTGGCTCGTATATTCACCTTAAAACAAAAAGAACTTGTAGAGAGTCCTACAAGTTCTTTTTGTTTTAAGGGTTAAATGTGGATTTAAAATATAGTTGCAATTTTTTGAGGGGGAAAAGTAAATGTTTATAAAAACAGAAAGATTATTAATACGGAAATTTGAGTTCAAAGATTGGCAAGCTGTTCATGAGTATACATCAGATATCAATGTTATGAAATACATACCTGAAGGGGTTTTTACTGAAGAAAATACAAGAAACTTTGTGAATGAAAACATTGGTGAAAACGCTAAGAACTTTCCTGTAGTATTAATTGATAAAGATATTCTGATTGGTCATATAGTTTTTCATAAATATTTTGGTGAGCATACATATGAGATTGGCTGGGTGTTCAATCCTAAATATTTCAATAAAGGATATGCTTCTGAAGCAGCACAAGCTACATTGAAATATGGCTTTAAGGAAATGAAATTACATAGGATTATAGCTACATGTCAGCCACAAAATACCCCATCATATCGAGTAATGGAGAAGATTGGAATGAGAAGAGAAGGCTATTTCAGGAAGTGTATACCACATGGGAATGAATGGTGGGATGAATATTATTACGCTATTTTAGAAGAAGAGTAGTGCCTTGGAACGCATCATTTAAATTGACACTCCTATTCCTAAATAGGTAAGTTGACTATCTTTATTGGAGATTCTTGCTACTAAAGGCGAAGTTTATTTCCGGTATCGCTGACGTGCAAAACTTTGTATAATCTGATCTTATCTCTAAATCACAACTGTTACCCCATCACCATCAAGTTAAAGTTTCATTTTATTTTGCTAACTTGAGGGTGATGTGACGTAACCTTAATTATTTAAAAATTTTAAAAAGGCCCCTTAGCCATGTTAAAGGGACCTTGATCACGCAAATGATCTGTAAGCCAATTCATTTTTGATATACAGATCATTTGTATGATAATTTTTATAAATAATTGCTAAATAGTGAATTTACATAAATGCTTTTAGAAGTTCTTGAATTAATGGGATTGCTCCACCTATAAATTTTAAAACTGCCATTGCGATTTCCATATTATTCTCTCCTCTTTTTCGTATTAAAATGTAATAAATCTTTATAACTTTATTATAGTAAGCGCTTACAATAATAACAATACATTTCCGTATGCAATATTGCATATTTATACATTAGATCTCTATTATTCATTTTTTAATGATACTATAGCGAGGTGAGAGTCTTTAAGGGTTCTCCTTAATAGGAGGAAATATGGAAAGAGTGCAAGCGATTTACAGTAATCAAAAATTTAAGAGTTGGGTTAAACAGGTATTAGCTGTAGGAGGAGTAATAGGGTGCTGTTATTTGGTGTTATATGTTTTCTGTTTCTTAGTTATCATGTAAATAGTATACAACTAAACTAGTAGAGTCTTGCCTAGAGAGGTAAGGCTCTTTTATTGTAGTACCTGGAGATGAGCAAACTACATACAATATCTCTCAGGTTTTTCAGATCACTTTGTAGGATTCCTTGTTTAGAACACTAATTCATATCATTGAAAACAGAATTCTATGGATAAAAAATATGTTTTTACTAGATACATACTAAAAAGATAAGCATAAATTATATTAGATTTTGGCAAAATCTTTTTGAATTGGAAAAGGATTTAAATCTTACTTATAGACTTGATTCCTTTTTATATACTATAATCCTTATATTGATACGTAAATATAATACAGTAATAATAAATTAAAAGCAAGAATTTTAGTAGCGGTACGTTCACACATCCATCAACTTAAGATTTTCAAACAAAAAATTCTTTTTTTAATTGATTAATAGTAAACGGGAAAGATTGGCAAATTAACAACTAAAGAGATTTCTTCAGGTAAAATCTATCAAAAGGTCCTTTACAAAATTTATACATAAGTCAATTATAAAATCATGTAAATATTATGTATTTTTGTAAAAGAAATCCATTGACACTTGTGTATATAAGTAACTATACTCGTTACATCAAATTGAATGCGTGATAATACGATTTTATTATTATTACAAACATGTAAATATAAAAATAGAAAATCTCAATTTGATAAATACAATGGTAGAGGTGTTTATTTTAATGAAGCACAAATTAATTGCAACAGGTATCCTTGCAGGAGCTATATTATCCTATTCTTCTAATATTTTAGCAGATACTCATAAATTCCCTGATGTTCCTACATGGGCTGATAAATCCGTTAACTATTTAGTTGATAAACAGGTATTAAATGGTTATCCAGATGGAACTTTTGGTTCAAATGACTCCTTAGACAGAGCTTCGGCTACAAAAATTATGACAAAAGTTTTAGGTATAAAAATTGAGCCTAATGCAAAACCATCTTTTACAGATTCACAAAACCACTGGGCTACTCCTTATATTGCTGCTGCTGAAAAAGCTGGTATTGTTAAAGGTGAAGGTAATGGAATCTTTAATCCATCCGGAAAAGTAACTCGTGCTGCTATGGCTACCATGCTAGTAAATGCATATAAACTACAAAGCACAGCAAATCATAACGAGCAGGTTAGATTTGAAGATTTAAAAGGGCATTGGGGAGAAAAACATGCCAATATTTTAATAGATTTAAAAATTTCTAATGGTACCGAGAACGGTTGGCAACCAAATAGATTTATAACACGTGCTGAAGCTGCTCAACTTACTGCAAAAACAGATATGTTACAACAAAATTTAAACGATGAAAAAGAGGTTATTACTGCTACCTCATATGAAGATTTAAATTTAACAGTGGCTTCGAAAATTACAGCTCAAGAGATTGATAGTTTTATTGCAAAATATCATTCAGATAGTCCCTTAGTTGGACATGGACAAGATTTTATCAATGCGCAAAATCAATATGGCGTGAGTGCTCATTATTTAGCGGCGCATGCGATTTTAGAATCTGGATACGGAAAATCAGAAATCGCATATCAAAAACATAATTTATTCGGTCTACGTGCATATGATGGAGATCCGTTTAAATATGCGAAATATTTACCAAGCTACGGCGATAGTATTGCTTATAACGCTAATTATGTACGAGAAAGATATTTAGAAGAAAGTGGTATGTATTATAACGGGTCAACATTAACTGGCATGAACGTGAAATATGCATCAGATAAAGGCTGGGCTAAGAAAATTGCGGGTATTATGGAACGTATTAAACCGTTTCGTGTAGAAGACTATACATATGCAAAAAAATTACCAAAGAATCCTGAAACATTAGATGTCGACGCGTTATCTAATGAAATTCCATATAAAATGTATGCAGGCGGTTCAAGCTCAAATGTTGTATCATCAGCTACTTACTATCAGGTACCTTATCCATTTAAATTAAAAATTAAAAGTAGACCAGATGTAGCTGTCGAGGAGAATAAAGTTGGTACAGTAACTCCTGGAACAACCATCTTTATTTATCGTGAAGATCCGAATGGATGGGTAGAATTCTCTTTTGAAGCTAATGGAGAAAAATATTGGACATTAAAAAATAAATTAAGTATGTAATTAAAAAGATCTATTTCACTAGTTTTAAAAGTATGGGGTTGGACAATTGATTCTCTAGATTGGAAATACAATAAATTCCCCGTTGATGTAGCAGCTGCAAAGATTATTCAAAATGTCTTAGCAGGTGCTACATCCGCATACTTTTTCGGGAAAATGTTGCGCAAAGTAGGTTCATTTTCAACACTATCTCCTGGTTCACCGTAATCTTCAATGATGTAATATTCCTTATCTTTAATGTATATATTGAATATACAAATATATTGTGTTATGATGTGAATTAGAAACTCGCGTGTTTCAAATACAACATTTTTATCTTTTTGATGACCTCTTATCTTTCCGTAAGAGGTCCTTTTTTATCCCTCCGTATTGCATAGCCGCTAAAATACTATGAAAAGATACTAGAGACTACTACAATGTGATATTCTCTAGTATTTTTTCTTTATCCATATTATCTATTGTTGGGTAATTGATGAATTATTAATTTTTGTATAATTTTCACAAAATAACTTTGAACCATTATTTATTTCAATATAAAATAATAAAGGTATATATATGAATAGGTATGTCCTTTTTATGTGATGATAATGCGAATTGAAGCGTAATACTGAAACGGTAAACGAGAAGAATCAGGGCCGAAACAGATAGTAAGGAGCAGACAATACTTATAATGAAAACGTTCATAATGGACTGTCTATGGATGGAGAAAAAATACGAAAAGATAAAAAGGGCAAATGAATATGAACAGAGCCTTTAAAGGTACCGTATTAGCAGGGATAAGTGTGGGTTTCTTGCTAGCTGGTTGTACAATAGAAACATATGTCCTAACGCAGTCCAGAATATAAGCAAGTAGATTAAGTATTCTAAGCAGATAAATGAAGACTATAGCGATGAAGAAATTGAAAGACAACTAAGAGGTATAGCATCCTGACTTTCTAAATAACATGAGTGTTTCTATAGAATGAATCCTTAGGAGGGCTATTGTGGAACCTTTAATCAATGCTATTTTATACTTTGTATTTTTATTTGGAGCACTGTTTCTTATACTGGGTACTGCATTGGTTTTATTAATTGTGGCTGCATTACCAGTAATCTGGAAGGAAAATCTATCATTCCTAATGATTAGCTTGGGTATAAATATACTTGTCATTCCATTGTCTTTTTTTATTGGCGGGATGGCAACAGATTCCCCTGGTAGTACGATGCACGATTTTTGGGAAGTATTTTTGTTTATTCAGATATTTCCGTTTCCCCTAGTACTGCTATCTTTAGTTTGGTGGCTTGTGCGTCGAAAAAAAGAAAAAGTTCATGTGTAGCGTTTTTAATGCAAATAAGCTGTCCGTTTGGGCAGCTTATTATATTTATTACTAAGCGTGATTATTTCCAAAATGAATGCAATACCACTATACAGTTAAATTGAAGGTGAACCATATTGAAATCTTATCAAACTTTAGCCCACTTGTATGCATTAGGACTAGGCTGCGGACTTTGGAATAGAGAGGAGGTTATTTCATGGTGCGATAGGTTGATTGAAGCAAATGATCACCCGCCATATGAAATTATGGAGATATCTTTAATGTCTAAAGCAAAGCTGATATATATAGAATCGGCTTTACTGTCATATAGCCGCATAGTTGATGAAAACCCCTCGGTAAACATCCTTCTTTCAGTCTTAAATGAAAAGTTAGTAGCTCAGAAATGGAATATTAAACAAGCTATTACTTGCTCTACTCGATTACTAGTAAATAGAGGCCTGTATTGGGAAGAAGAATATTTTGATTTATACAGCCTTAATGATAGCTATGACTTAGCACAGGAAGGTATCCATTTTAATGAAAAAGATGTGATTTCTGCTTATATCGATACATTAGGTGTTTTTCGCGTCCATTTTAACGAGTTTGAAGATCTCTATTTACAAGTCATGAAACAGAAGTGGCAAGGGTAGAAGGCAGGAAAAAGAATCATTGAATCGTAAGAGTTACTTCCTGTATTTATCACCAAATTTATCTAGCCAAGACAAATCTGTCTTCGTGTTGATGAATTTTTGTCTCTTAATAACTTAATGCTATCGTTTTTATTTTTTCCGACAGCAAGCTAAGTTAGCATGTTTAATGCATAATGAGACGCCTGTAAATGAGCATTACTATTTAAATTTTTACCAGAGAGTAATTTAGTTAATTAGTAGAAAAAGGAAGGGGCCTATTTGGCTCCTTCCTTTTTCTCATACATACATAACGCTTGTTGACAACTTATGAAATAATAGCATTCATCGCTATTAAAATATAACATTAAAAGCAATTAATTAGATATGTAATTTTGCATATATTGTACTATTTCATGAATAGGAACAAAACTATTTATCTCTTTCTGTATGGAGACAAATAGATTTAGGTTTACTTAAGTTAAGAAGATCTGATCATTGATTACTGGTTAAACCATATTTCTACGTATTTGAAAAAAATTATTTTACTGGATTGCATGTTAAAGAGAGTGAGGACTTTATGAAATGTAGGTTGTTCCTTGATTTCTTACTCGTGATTTTACTAGGAGGATGCATTGGAAAAGAAGTTACGTTATATACAATTTCAAAAGGGGATATTAGTCAGTGTATCCAAAGATGCGCTCCGCTTCCTGTTTCCTATCCTACTAAATTACCATTCCAAGCAAATTCCTTCTCTTTCAAACAATTTATCCATTAAATAAAGATAATTTGGCCATACGTATCGGAGGGCATGAAACCTTTTTAATAAGATTTGGAATATATTTCAATATAATTCCGATACTATAACAAATCGAAAATTTCTCTATTGGAGGTATATAATGGCATATCCATTTCGTAACTTAGTATTTGAAGGTGGCGGGGTAAAGGGAAGCGCTTATATAGGTGCCATCCGTGCACTAAATGAAGAAGGGATTTTACCAGAAATACAACGATTTGGGGGTACTTCAGCAGGAGCGATTACTGCATTACTTTTAGGTCTTTCTATTCCATTCGCAGATCTTGTAAAAATCCACAAAGACATGAATTTCAAAGCGTTTAAAGATGATGATTTTTCGATTGTACAAGATAACATTCGTTTATTTTTTGATGGTTTTGGTATCTATAAAGGGGATTTCTTCACTGAGTGGGTAGGAAAGATTGTTGAAAAGTGGACAGGGAGTAAGGACACAACTTTTCAGCAGTTGTATGACAAAACAGGAAAAGACGTGTTTTTCCAAGGAACGAACGTTTCTACACACGAGCTTCGTACGTTCTCTCGCGAAACGACACCTGATGTCCTGTTAGTAGTTGCTGTGCGGATTTCGATGTCCATCCCATTCTTTTTTAAATCTGTGGAATGGGATAAAGATTATTATGTAGACGGAGGTGTACTCGATAACTACCCAATTCGTTTATTTGATTGGAAAAGTTTTGTGAATAAGGAAGAACACTTCACGACCACAGATACGATTGACGAGGTTAATAAACTGATAAGCAATATAGAGGATCATTCTACACTAAGAAGCTTACACACGAAATACAATGCATCTTTCTTTGATCCTACAGATGAAATTGTCTACAACAAAGAAACACTAGGTTTCCGTTTAGAATCTCAGGCCGAGGTTGCCATGTTAAAACATATCGCAACTTCAACAGAACATCATATTGGCCATTCTCTTATTCATTTTGCATGGAATTTGTCTCAAACCATGATCAAAGGTCATGAGAGTGGAAAAACAACCAAAGAAGATGCTGCCCGCACTGTATTTATCAATACATTCTTTACGCCGTCATTTAATTTCGATATCACAGAAGAAGAAAAGAAAACACTCATGAATTCAGGCTATACTTCTACTAAAGACTATCTACATCAGTTTAATACGTCTGAAGTAAAAATGTTTAATCGACCATAAAGCCGAGTGCAATGCACTTGGCTTTTTTTAATCGTCCTGTAAATTTTTTAGTAGCTAATAAAAATTCAAATAGACTATACATAGAACAAGAGAGAGGAGATAACAGAAAGTAATAAATATAAGTTTTGATGACCTCTTATTTTGTAAAACTAGGGTGTAGAAAGGGTGAAACAGGTGGAGGAAAAACGAATTATGATTTATAAAATTTTTCGGCTAACACAGTACAAAAGAGAACCCTAAAACCGTGGATGGGAATGTATCAAAAAATGAATAGAGTAAAAAGGCGGATTTCTTGTGAAAGTAGGGATTTACTTTTTCTTTCTACTGATAATAAAGCGTTATGTAGACTGGAAATGTATAAGGTATTCGTTGCTATTCCTTCAAAATGCTGATGTTACATCATATTAAAATAACCTCTAATTTAAGTATTGAAATTCTCTAAATCTCGATGTATTATATTCTTGTATTTTCTCACTTTGCAAATCCGAGAAAACATCATCACTTCTGAAAGAACCCAAACTTCAGTGGGTTCTTTTTATTTACCTAAACGCATGTTTGAGGAATTTTATTATATTTTTGGGTCTTACTTATATAAATCATTATCAAGAGCATCTGCAAGTTTGCAGGTGCTCTGCTCTTTGTAACAAATATAAACAAAAAATAACATTATTATAATAGGATTTTAAAATATTTGTAATCTTTCCTCCCTATTATTAGAGTAGGGGGTGAAGAGTATGTTCAATTGGACAACACCAGGTGAAGTAATAGCTGGCATATTACTTTTAGGGGTAATAGCAATTGCAATCAGATATACAATTAATCAGATACAATAAAGTACCTATAAAAGTAGGTGTTTTTTCTTTGCTATATAGAAATTACACATTAATTCATATTTAAGCCACTTTAAAAAGAAAAAATGATGGAGAATAAATAAGATGGATGGATCTCCTTATAATTAATAGTTATGTATAATTATATGTACATTCCAAACATATATATTATTTTTCAATATATATAGATATTTTACAGAAAGAACTCAAGAAACTTATTCATTTTTACTGGAAATTAATTGATTCCCCACCAAAGCTCTTCTATCTAAATGATAGAAGAGCTTTTTATTTTTGAGGTCCATCTAAAAAAGTGTAGCTATTTCATATACTAAAGTTAAAAATTCAACTGAACATGGCTTTGAAAACAAGTGCTCCTTATTACGAAAATAAGCGGCATTTGATTTAGTATTTATCAAACAAGTTTTTTCATAAAATATTTATTTCTGATATTATAAAAATAGGAAATATATTCTAAGAGTATAATCCTAAATCATAAATATTCAGGAGGTATAAAAATGGTTAGATGTACAGCTCCAGTAAGGGGACATAGTTCAGCAAGTGCTGCAGCAAATTGCCCAGCATGTAGCGGACGTTCTCGTGGTAATTATTACAGTTCCAATACTTATTTCCCGTCTTATTCTTCAGTTTCAGAAAATACGGGAAGAAGTAACTCAATCAGCAATGGAGGTGCAGCTCGTAATTCTAAAGCACGTTGGTCAAAGTCTACTTCCACAGTACTCTATACTTCAGCGGAAATTAGAAGTCTTACGCCAATTCGTGACAAAGTAGAAGAAATAACTGTTACTCAACCAGATTTAAGAGATGTTTTTTTATGTCATGCCTGGGATGATAGAAAAGAATCTGCTAAAAACTTACATGATTTACTTGAGACTTTAGGTGTATCAGTATGGTTTAGCGAAAAAGATGTCTTACTTGGTCAACCATTATTACGAGCTATTGATAAGGGGTTGGTAAATTCAAAGGTCGGAATTGTACTAGTGACTCCTGCTTTCCTGAACCGTCTTTCTAATGAAGGTGTTGCGGATAAAGAGTTGTCTGTATTGCTTGCTACAGATCGTCTAATCCCAATCGTTCATGGTACAACTTATGATGCTTTGAGAGAAATAAGTCCCTTATTAGCGTCTAGAAGCGGATTAGATACATCTGAAGAATCACTCGGAGATATAGCTGCTAAACTAGCTGAATTAGTAAGTCTCTAAATCTGTATAAAATATACTTCAAACAAAGCATGTTCTTTAGCTATTGGTATTTTGAAAGTATCATTTTTATTTAGTCTAACTATGTGTTACTAGTGTAATGGGGTTAAGCCTTTACATATCCCATTTAAAATAACGTTCCCAAATGAAAGTTTGTGGACATACAGAAAACCCACAAACGCTGTTAAACAATGTTTGTGGGTTTTGTAGTGGGACATTGTTGATATGCGATTATTATGATGTTGGAGGATACCTAGTTTAGGTAAGATTTTCAAACATTTTTAAAGATTATAGTGGAAATGAATTTTACAAAACATACAAAATGTTAAACTCAGACGAACTTGTGATAGCATGTGTTTTTTATGGTATTACTGGTTTATCGCTATCAAATGAAAAGAATAAGATTATCAGCTTTACAAAATACGTGTATAGTTAAAGTAAGTTTTACATAAAATAATTATCTTTATTTCTCAATTGATATTAGAATATTCACATTATGTATTTTTAGTACTTTTATTGCATAAATCATTAATCTAATCTCATAATGTATTGAAAAAACAAAGACATTAAAATTAAATATTAATAAAAATACAAAACGTAAAAAATATGTAGAATACTGTCTAATTTATTATATTTTCTCCTCTTTAT
>WPCH01130307.1_pt1 | contig 16324 bp, 12 predicted proteins | sample 5399881 | NCBI WGS metagenome assembly WPCH01 (sample SAMN12869468, study PRJNA574797) | sludge metagenome | isolation source: wastewater treatment of pH5 | place: China:Beijing | collected 2019-05-20
TGCTTGTGATCAACGACATCCTTAATCCAATTGTCCTGCCGCGGTAGAACGAGGTAATACTATGCCCGATACGATCGAAATACCTCAATTTTCTGAATCTCTTGAAGCCCTTGCAGATATAAATACTCCCTTTCCAGCCCGTTTATTACGCGGTTTTTCTGATCTTACGCCCAGATACCTCAAAGAGATGTCACTCGTCTGGCAAACACTTCCTTTTCAACGAAAAATCGACTTCCTTGAGGATTTAGAATCAGTGCTGGACACTGACACGCTTGTAAACTTCGATGAACTCGCCCGCTTCGTATTGCAAGACGCCGATCCGGCAGTTCGCATTTTGGCTTTACGGTTACTCTGGGAATGTGAAACCCCTTCGATCATCACCGAGTTGGTTAGAATTCTTGCCCAAGATGAGGACGAAGCCACTCGCGCCACTACTGCTTCATTGCTCGGAAAATTCGTTTTGTTGGGTGAATACGATGCACTCAACACCTCGAATAAGAATCTGGTTATTTCTGCCCTACTCGCTGTACTGACGGGCAACGAGAAACCCTTGGTTCAGCAAAGATCGTTGGAGTCACTCGGTTACTCGAGCCATCCCTCCGTCCCCGATCTGATTCAGCAGGCGCTGCAGTCTCCTGACAACCTCTGGGTTGCAGCCGCACTTTGCGCAATTGGCCGCTCAGCAGATGACGCCTGGGCGCCGCAAGTTGAGCAAATGCTCAACTCAGCGGATGCTGAAGTTCAATTCGAAGCGATCCGCGCCGCGGGCGAATTGGAGCTTACCAGTGCTCGCGAATCGCTGCTTAACCTTCTTGACAATGAAATTGAAGATGAGGAAATCAAACTCTCCATAATTTGGTCACTTTCACAGATTGGAGGCGATGACATCAAAGAAAAACTGACTGAACTTCTGGAAGATGCCTCCAGCGAAAACGAAAGCGAGTGGATTGAAAAAGCGATTGAAAACCTGGAACTTTCAGTTTCAGGGAGTATGAACCTGTTCGATTACTCGCCAGATGATTATGATGAAGACCTTGATGAAGATGATTTTGGTGAAGATGTGGATGACCTTGAGGACGATGACGAAGAATACCTCGACGAGGAAATCAACGATATGGATGAGGATGAGTAAATTTGGTCTTTACTGAATCATGTTTCACCTATTATTACCAATCACTCATAATAATCACTGACCAAGATTCGTAGATAATGACAGAAACCAAGTGTGTACACATCATCGCATCAGGTTTGGTTCAAGGCGTTGGCTTTCGATACTATGTAAAACAACAAGCCGATGTGTTGAACCTCAATGGCTGGGTACGTAATCGCTATGATGATACAGTTGAGATTCTTGCCCAGGGGGATGCGCTGCACCTGATGGATTTGGTCTCTCGGGTACGTACAGGACCTTCACGCGCACAAGTCACGAACCTTGATGTTGAATGGTCTGAACCGAGTGTTAAGTTTACGAAGTTCTCAATTGCTCCCACAGATTAACAAGTCAGGCGTAATCCCCATCAGCGTTACTCAATTTCACCAGCCATCAGGCGTGCTTTCTTCCATGGCGGCAGATCAGATTCTTCAGCCAGAATATTTTTCAATTCAATGATGCGGTCTCGGATCACCGCTGCCTGTTCAAATTGCAATTCAGTGGCAGCCTGTTTCATCTCTTTTTCCAACTCGACGATTAAGCGCTTCAAATCATTAATGGGCATGCGCGGTTTATCCGCAGCCGTACGGTAATCTCCCCTTCCCTCGGCCGCCATTGCAGTCGCTGAAGACAATCGCTCTGTTAAATCATGAACCGCTTTCACCACAGTGTAAGGCTCAATCTTATGCGCGGTGTTGTAGTCCTTTTGCTTTTTTCTCCGGCGATTGGTCTCATCAATCGCTGTTTTCATCGCATCGGTTACTGTATCGGCATACATGATAACCTTCCCGTTCACATTTCGTGCTGCCCGTCCGATGGTTTGTATCAAAGCAGTTGCAGATCGCAAAAACCCCTGTTTATCAGCATCTAAAATCGCCACCATCGAAACTTCCGGTAAATCAAGTCCTTCGCGCAGTAGGTTGATGCCCACGATCACATCAAAAACTCCCATGCGTAAGTCACGTAAAATGCCTACACGCTCAAGCGTTTCAACTTCTGAATGCAAATAATTAACCTTCACGCCCAATTCAAGCAGGTAATCTGAAAGGTCTTCTGCCATACGCTTGGTGAGCGTCGTCACCAGCACACGTTCACCATTCTCAGTCCGCTTCTTAATTTCGCCGTATAGGTCATCCACCTGACCCTTGGTAGGCCGAACCTCAACTTCAGGATCCACCAACCCAGTCGGGCGAATGATCTGTTCCACTACCTGCTGGGCACGATTCAACTCAAATTCAGCCGGAGTGGCGGAGGTGTAGATGGTGTAACCCATCACCTTTTCAAACTCCTGAAAGGTCAATGGGCGGTTATCCAGTGCAGAAGGCAGCCTGAAACCGTATTCCACAAGCGTGGACTTCCGTGATTGATCGCCGTTGTACATCCCTCTGATTTGTGGAATCGTCATGTGCGACTCATCCAATACCAGCAGATAGTCCTTTGGAAGGTAGTCCATCAACGTCCAAGGCGCAGAACCGACCGGACGCTGGTCGAGGTGCCGCGAATAGTTTTCAATTCCCGAACAATAACCAACCTCCCGCAGCATCTCAAGATCATAGCGGCTGCGCTGCTCAATGCGCTGCGCTTCAAGCAGGCGGTTATTCGAGTTGAAATACTTGATTTGATCATCAAGTTCTTTCTCCACGTCTCCTAAGGCTTTCTTTAGTTTTTCCTCATTGGTGATGTAATGCTTTGCAGGGTAAATATCAATCACCGCAGGTTCCGAAACGATTTCGCCTGTCAGCGGATTGAAGGTGGAAATCTTTTCCACCTCATCACCAAAAAAGATGATTCGGTGTGCAATTCTCTCTTCATAAGCTGGAAAAACTTCAAGCGTATCTCCGCGTACTCTAAAAAGCCCAGGTCGCAGCTCAAGGTCGTTGCGTTGGTATTGGCTTTCGATTAACAACCTGAGTAGAGCGTTTCTTCTGAAGATTTCACCAACCGCGAGATGAACGACTACTTTGCCATAGGATTCAGGATTGCCCAAACCATAAATGCAGGAAACTGAAGCCACGATGATCACATCTTTACGAGACATCAATGCCGTCGTTGCTGAAAGGCGCATCCGCTCGATCTCTTCGTTGATATCCGTCTCTTTTTCGATATATAGGTCATGGCGCGGAACATAAGCTTCGGGTTGGTAATAATCATAATAAGATACAAAGTACTCGACCGCATTTTCAGGAAAGAACTCGCGGAACTCGCTGTAGAGCTGCGCGGCAAGCGTTTTGTTGTGCGCCATCACCAGTGCCGGCATTTGCACCTGCTGGATGAGATTGGCAATCGTGAACGTTTTGCCTGTGCCTGTAGCTCCAAGCAGTACCTGATCTCGGAACCCTTTCTCGATGCCATTAACCAATTGATTGATCGCTTCGGGTTGATCACCGGTTGCCTGATAAGGTGCTTTTAATCGAAACTCCATCTCGTTTCCTTTTCTGTTGTGTCCGTTGTGATTATAGCACATCTGTTCGTCTACGATCAAATCCAATGCGTATCAGTGGTAAATATGGTTTCAGAATCGATTACTGGTTACGAATTATGCCCAGAACTGTAAGCAAGGTCTCTCGCCAGGAAGCATTATCCGCATCAAATTTCATCCAATAAGCGTTCTTACCTTCTCTCGTCTGATAGCCGATAGGAGGGAGGTTTCGCGCAACCATGCCTTCTGGCAGAGGTGAGAAACGCAGCACAATTTGCTCCGCTTCTATTCCTATCGATATTAAACCAGCGGCGGCGGCCAATAGCTTTACCCGCAGCTGATAAAAGAGATCTTCAACTTCCTGCACTGGCTTGCCAAACCGATCCACAAACTCGCTGTGTAAAGCATCCAGATCTGAAACTTCTGTGATATTTGCCATGCGCCGATACAACTGCAGCCGTAATGACTGGTCGGGAATGTAATTTACCGGAATGCCAACCGTAAGCGGCAGGTCTACGCTGACCGGTGTATAACTTGCTTGTAATGGGAACTCACCGCTTTCCGCGTTCGCAGTCGAGGTTTCTTTTTTGAGCTCTCTGACTGCCTGACTGAGCATTCTGGTGTACAAATGGAAGCCCACCGAAGCGATGTAGCCAGATTGTCTTGTGCCGAGCATTTCGCCTGCACCGCGCATTTCTAAATCGCGCATGGCAATTGAGTAACCGGCGCCAAGCTGCACATTCTCAGCAATTGTTTCCAGTCGTTCCTGCCCTTCAGCAGTGGGCATACGTTTTCGATGCTTGAAAAAGTAGGCAAAAGCTCGGTGCCCGCCTCTTCCCACTCGCCCCCTCAATTGGTACAGTTGAGCCAAACCAAAAGTATCTCCTCGATCAACAATCAAGGTGTTGGCATTTGGAATGTCTAACCCCGATTCGATTATTGAGGTGCACAATAAGACATCCACTTCGCCTTTGGTAAACTGCGACATCACACGCGAGAGTTCGTCTTCACGCACTTGACCATGGGCAATCGCAATTCTTGCTTCAGGTACAAGGTTAAGCAGGTGCTGTTTCATCGCCCCAATCGTTTGCACCCGGTTATGCACAAAGAAAACTTGTCCACCGCGGTCAATCTCGCGCAAAATCGCCTGGCGTACCAATTGCGGCGAATACGGTCCAATGTGAGTGACAATCGGCAGTCGTTCAGCCGGCGGAGTGTTGATATTCGATATGTCTCTCGCACCGGTCAAAGCCATGTACAACGTTCTGGGAATAGGTGTTGCGGTCAGTGTTAACACATCAACTTCAGTGCGCAGCTTCTTGAAGTGCTCTTTGTGGGTCACGCCAAACCGCTGTTCTTCATCAATGATGACCAGCCCGAGGTCTTTGAAAACTACGTCTTTAGTCAACAAGCGGTGAGTTCCGATGACGATATCCAATTGACCAAGCATAATCTTCAGCACGATATCATCCTGTTCGCGCGGCGACCTGAAGCGTGAAAGCATTTCAACCGAAACAGGAAACGGCATTAACCTGTGCCTGAAGGTTTCGTAATGCTGCTGCGCCAGAACAGTTGTAGGAACCAACACAGCTACTTGCTTTCCATCCATTACAGCTTTAAAGGCGGCTCTCAGTGCTACCTCGGTTTTGCCATAACCAACATCACCGCAGAGCAGCCGGTCCATCGGCTTTGGAGCTTCCATATCTCTTTTTACAGCGATGATCGCCTTTAGTTGATCGTCAGTTTCCGTGTAGGCGAAACTCGCTTCAAGATCCTGCTGCCAGGTTGTATCAGGTTGGAAAGCGTGCCCCACGACAGATTGGCGCTTCGCGTACAATTCAAGCAAGTCTTCTGCCACCTGGATTACGGCTTCACTGACTGCCTGTTTGGTTTGGTTCCACTCATTACTTCCTAAGCGTGAGGGCTGAGGCGGTTCTCCCCCTGTGCCTATATATCGGCTGATGCGATCAGCCTGGTGAACCGGAACAAAAACCTGGTCGCCATTCTCGTATTCAACCAGTAAAAACTCGCGCTGAACATGGTCGAGGGTTCGATTCACCAAACCCAAAAAGCGGCCGATACCATAATCAATATGCACGACCCAATCGCCAACTTTTAAATCGGCGAAGTCAGTTTCAGGGGTGGTGTGTTTCCCTTTGATCCTCGCGCGCGGCTGCGGGCGTTCCCAGCCGAAAATCTCAGCATCAGTAATACAATGCAGCGTCTTTCCATTGTCGAGCCTAAGGTCCCAACCCTCTTCCAATAGCGCTTCAATAAAATGAAGCCTTCCACCCGATTCACATGTAAATGCTTTTTCCTGCCAAATTTCTTTCAAGCGTGAATGCTGCCTGGTTACAATCCATGATTCTTCGCCATTGCGGCAGTTTTCTTCGAGGTAAGACATAAAATTCTTCATCTGACCTGCAAAACGGTTTCCCAGTGTGAAGTTAGCACCAAATGTTCCACTTGAATCCGCATAAGTTTTGCCAAGTTCCTGCCAACGCCGGTTGGTGATAGTTTCCATAATTTCCGACCATGAAACATAAGGGGCAGGGAAATCTTCTGCTAAGCTGCCATCTTGTAGCGCATCAGCGCGATTCTTCAATGCCTGCTCCTCAATTTCTTCCCCAATACTTTGAATGTTCGCCAAGCTATCCAAAATAATGAGGGCATTGGGGGGCAGATAGTCAAGCAGCGTAGATATTTCAGGATGCAGAATAGGAATTTGAAATTCATCCAAATCTGCAAAGTCAGGTTCATCGGTTTGATATTCGCCCGCGAGGTATTCCCGCGCCGGTGTAACCTGAATTGATCCGACTTCTTTTACAGTCCGCTGAGTTGAGGGCTCAAAGAAGCGCAAAGTGTCAATTTCGTTGCCAAAAAACTCAAGCCTGGCTGGCAGATTCTCAGAAGGCGCCCACACATCCAGAATGCCACCGCGCCGTGTAAACTGTCCGTGGTCAACCACTACATCCACATTCTCATATCCTAGTCGGATCCACTCCCTTTGAAGGGTTTCCGGATTGAGGGTTTCGCCGACAGTGATTTTTTTGCTGGCAAGAATGAAAGACCTGCGCGGCATGGTTCGTGTCATTACTGCCCGAATCGGAGCTACCACCACGCACGGTTTCGTTGGCTTTTGGCTGCCTGGTTTCAGGTACTCTACCAATCTTGCCATTACGTTTAATCTGTCTCGACGTGTAAGGCTGCCCCAAGTCGCTCTTTCATAGAACATCGGTGTAGGTTCAGGGTAAAGAAAATGAGGTGTATCAGGCAGCCAAAAATGAAGTGCATCAAGCATCATTGAAGCCCGGTCAGCGCGATCGGTGATTAACAGTACGGGCACGTTCAGATCCTGGCAAAGTGCGCTCACTACCGGCAATCGGGCAGCTCTTATTAGCCCAAGCGGTTGAGATGGACTGCCGACTTTTATCGCATCCAAACATTGCTGATAGGAGGTTTGTTTACGCAGTGTTTCAAGCATGATTTGATTATTCAGGTACAGAAGGATTAAACCGGTTCATGGCGGATTCTAAACCGTCAGTTAAGAAACAATTTATCGCATTCACCGCTTTTTCCATCAGTGGAGGTAAAAACTCAATTTCTGATCGTGAAAAAGCCTGCAACACATAAGCGGCTGCATCCATTTGCCCTGGCGGCCTTCCAATGCCCATGCGCAGACGAGGAAAGTCTTGCGTTCCCAGTAATTGGATGATTGAAGCTACCCCTTTTTGACCGGCAGATCCACCGCCGGGGCGCATACGCAGCGAGGCAAATGGGAGGTCAACATCATCATGGATGATGACAATATGATCGTGCTGCACCTTATAAAAACGTGCTAATGAAACAACAGCTTGACCTGAAAGGTTCATAAAAGTTTGCGGCTTGGCTAAAATTATCTTATTTTCGCCAAAGACGCCACTGCCAATAATCGCTTTACTCTGTACTTTTCCGAGTTTGATCGCATGTGATTCTGCAAATTTGTCAACTACCATAAAACCGATATTATGCCTGGTTTCACGATATTCTCTGCCCGGGTTGCCCAACCCCACAATGAGATAGACATCTCTTGCAGCCTCAGCGAGAGGTTTTTGGCTCTTTGAAAAAAAGTTTAAAAACGACATAATCAAATCCTTACTTTTCAAACAATTTTGCGTAATCTTTGGCAACTTGTAATTTTATCACGAACGTCTCGCAGATTCTTTAGTTCATTGAACATCGCAATTATCCCGCCCAAATCTGGATTACAAAATCATTGACAATTCAAGCTTTACAAGGTCAAAACATGCTATAATTTCAACATTATGGTGGAACCAATTGAGACCCAGTTCGTTGACCCGACGGTTGAAGAGAATGAAACCCAACCGGTAAAGAAGAGCAAAACCTGGTTATTCATCCTGATTGCTGTTTTGCTCGTTGGTACCCTGGTTGCTGGGATTGTAATTTTGGCAATTCAGGGAGAAGAAACGACCTCAACAGTGAGGGATATTTTTATTATCCTCATGGCTGTGGAATCTATGGTCATCGGATTCGCACTGATCATTCTCGTGGTTCAACTAGCCTCGCTTACAAATTTACTGCAAAATGAGATTAAACCAATCTTGAAATCAACCAGCGAGACCATAAACACATTAAAGGGAACGACTGCTTTCTTAAGCGATAACCTGGCAACGCCCGTTATCAAAGTAAACAGTCAGCTGGCAGGGTTTAAAAAGTTATTCGACCTGGCCGGCTTATTTAAAAAATAATATTTTGACACTATAAGGAGATAAAACATGTCAGACAATGATAATTTCGGTGCATTCTTAATTGGTTTTCTGGTTGGCGGCATCACCGGTGCTGCAGTGAGCCTGCTCTTCGCGCCGAGCTCTGGTGAAGACACCCGTGAGCTCATTAAAGTGAAAGCAATTGAATTAAAAGACAAAACAGTTGTCACCGCAGAAGAAGCCTATCATAAGGCTGAAGCTGCAGCCACTGAAGCAGCCGAAAAAGCTCAGGAAATGCTAAAAGTTGCTCAAGAAAAAGCTGCTGAAGTTGTTAAGAAAACCCCTGTTGTCCTCGAAGTTGAAAAGGTAGCTCCGAAGACTCAAAAATCAGCGTAATTGTTTTTTACCATCTGGCAACCTCCCTTTATAGGAGGTTGTCTTTATTTAAGCGAGTGGTACACCAACGGAATTGCACTGATCACATCACTTGCCAGCACAGATTCGCTGCAGCCCACCAGTTCAACAGCCTCTATGCCAGCCCTGGCGTGCAGCCACGCCCCTGCTATTGCCGCCTGCCAGGCATCGAGACCCTGCGCTGCTAATCCGCCAATCATTCCCGCCAGTACGTCGCCTGTACCTGCTTTTGCCAGGCTCGATGCAGCCGCAGGGATGGTCGCCGTTCTGCCATTTGGAGCGGCGATGACAGTGAGAGCGCCTTTTAACACAACCACCTGCTGCCAGAGTGCAGCGAATTTCCGCGCTACACCAGCTCTCTCTCTCTGAACCTCATCTATAGATAAACCAGTGAGTCGCGCCATTTCTCCGGGATGCGGTGTGAGAATTGAACCAGACGGTATTTTTTCTGCCCAACCAGCTATAGTTGAAAGTAAAGTCAAAGCATCAGCATCAATGACCATCGGCGGTAGCGCAATGGGGGCTTTCATTTTTTGAATACCTTCACTCATCCCAGGAAAGCCTCCGCGAACCCTTCCTCCGGGTTCTTTGCTGATGATTAATTCCTGTATGAATTTTCGTGTTGTGTCTTCCCGCCCGATTCCAGGGCCAAGCACCAGGCACTGCGCAGACTGAACAAAAGGTAACGCGGTTTCAACAGCCAGTTCAGAGATCACCCCACCGCCATCCTCCAAAACGACCCAGGTCAACTCGAGGCTGGTCGATGCCGCGTGGTGAAAAACCGAAGAAGGGATACCCACTTTGACCAGTCCAGTGCCTACAGCGTAGGCTCCCTCGCCTGCCAGCACCGGCGCGCCAGGGTAATTTGTACAACCGCCGATAACCATCAGCGTGCCGTGGCTGCCTTTATGCGAAAAGTCGTCGCGAATTGGCAGGATCTTCCGGACAAAACTTGCATCAATCACGATGTCATCCTGATCATCTGAATGTCCAAGATATTGGCTGATGCCCAGATCAGCGGTTTTAAGTTCACCGATGAATGGAAAAGCTGAATAGGTCATTATCCCGGCTTTCACAGCCTCAAGGCAAATGGTCAGGTCCGCTTTAATGGTGCCGCTGCTGACTTCGCCGCTTCCACAATCCATCCCTGATGGGCAATCGACAGCAACCCAAAGAAAATCAGATAACGCCTGTCTCGCTTCAGAAAGAAGCTCCGCCGCTTTATCCGGCAGAGGTAATCGAAACCCTGTACCGAAAAGGCCGTCCAAAACAACACCAGGAACGTCTTTCAGCCTCATTAAAGCGTCAGCATTGAGGATCTCACCGCCGCTGCCTGTAAACTGTTGCAGGAGTGGTTCATCTTTATCCCATGTCTTTAATAGGATGGCTTTTGTATCCCAACCTGCCTGCTGCATCACCGTGAGTGCAATCAATGTGTCGCCGCCGTTATTCCCGACACCAACCAGTCCCAACGCAGTCTGTTCGGTTCTTCCCTCACAAAACTGCATAACCACTTCTGCAATAGCCTTGCCGGCAGCGGCCATCATTTGCATATACGAATACCCTCCTGCATTGGCGGCTTTTTCGCGTGCTATCATTTCAGAAACAGAAAGTAATCTCATATTCTTCTCCGTAACAATTATTATACAGTGCAGAGGCATGCTGCTTCTCAAGTATAATCAACGCAATGCGAAAGTATATTTATGTTGTTGTCTTCATCTCAGGTCTCGTCTCGCTGGCGCTCGAAATGGCTGCTTCTCGCCTTTTGGGCAATTATTTTGGCACCAGTAACCTGGTTTGGGCAAGTATTATCGGATTGATTCTGATCTATCTAACCGCAGGATATTTCATCGGCGGTGCCTGGGCTGACCGTTCGCCAAAGTACGAAACGTTCTTTGGCATTCTCGCCTGGTCTGCCCTAACCATCGGCTTGATTCCGCTGGTATCCCGGCCCATCTTGCGCCTCGCTTCAAATGCATTCGACAATCTTCAGGTGGGTGTCTTGGCGGGTTCCTTCTCCTCAGTGATGATTCTATTCATCATTCCGGTAACCCTGTTAGGAACAGCATCTCCATTCGCCATTCGTCTATCGATTCAAGATACCGCGAGCGCCGGAAAAACTTCGGGGCAGATTTACGCCATTTCAACCCTCGGTTCATTTATTGGCACTTTTCTGCCGGTGCTGATTTTAATACCGCTTGTGGGCACCTACCGAACCTTCCTTATCATTAGTTCGTTATTGATGCTCTTCGTCCTCATCGGCATTTATCTTGTCAATAAATGGAATGGCGTTTTACGTTATGCCTGGATGCCGCTTGTGCTCGCCGCGCTCTTCATCTGGGGCACCCCGGGCACCGACAAAGCTACCAGCGGGCTTATTTACGAGGGCGAATCCAGCTATAACTATATTCAAGTCATCGAAGAAAATGGCTTCCGCATGCTGCGCCTGAATGAAGGTCAGGGCGTACACTCCATTTACCACCCAGATAACCTCTACTATGGTGGACCGTGGGAACAAGCGATGAGTGCACCATTTTTTAACCCGGCGCCAGTTTCCACGTCTTCAGTTAGCAGCGCAGCAATTATTGGCCTTGCTGGCGGCACCACCAGCCGAGAGCTCATGCATGTTTTTCCTGAGATTCAAATTGATGGCGTTGAAATTGACCCTTTGATCGTTGAGGTTGGCAATCAATATTTCGATATGGAGAACCCAGCCCTCAATGTGATCGTGCAGGATGGCCGCTGGGCGTTGGCAAAAAGCGAAAAACAATATCAGATCATCAGTGTTGATGCCTATCGCCCGCCTTACATCCCCTGGCATATGACGACGAAAGAGTTTTTCCAAACCGTTCACAGCCACCTCGCTGAAGATGGCGTGATGGTCATTAATGTTGGGCGCGGTCCTACCGACCGCCGCCTGGTGGATACGCTTGCAGCAACAATCCAGACCGTTTTCGCTACAATTTACATTTCAGATGTCCCTGATTCGTTCAATACACTGATCTTTGCAACCGTCAAAGAAACCACCCTTGATAATTTTATGGCAAATTATGTTTACCTGATGAATGACCCTCAAACGCCACCGCTGCTGCTCAATGTAATGGCTACCACCTATGCCGGGTTACAACCTTTGCCAGAAACGACCCAACTTGTTTTTACCGATGACCACGCTCCGGTGGAACAGGTCACGAATTCTATTATTTTTAACTTCTTACTTTCAGGCGGAGTTGGCAGACTCAAATGAAATATTTAACCAAAGCCTTGCTACTTGTCATCACCCTCTGTGTACCCTTTTTCCTGCTGATGGGGTCCATCAAAATCTTGATAAGCCCTTCATTTTTGCACTTCGAATATAGTTTGCCTAACTTCCCCGCAGATGATTTTGGGTTTACGAAAGCAGAACGATTGAAGTGGGGAATTCCCTCGCTAAAATATCTGATCAATAATGAAACTGATGATTCCCTGGGTAACCTGCGTTTTGAAGATGGGACTGCAATATATAACGAGCGCGAACTCGAACACATGCTGGATGTCAGAAACCTGGTGAAGGCTGCCAATCTCGCGTGGTATCTTGTTGCGGCTTTTTTAGTACTTGCAGGCATTGTGCTTTGGAAATTGCATAAATGCACTGAGTATTGGAATGCCGTTTCATACGGAGGTTGGCTGACCTTTGGTTTAATTTTGGCTGTCATCGCGGGGATTCTTTTCGATTTCACCGCGCTTTTTACTGGTTTTCATGCCATTTTCTTTGAAGGTGATACCTGGTTGTTTTTTGCCAATGATACGCTGATCCGCCTTTACCCTGAGAAGCTGTGGTCAGACGCATTCATTTATATGGGAGGTTTCACACTGGTTGGTGCGCTCGTCATCATCATCTTAGTGCCCAGGCTGGCGAAAAAATGTAATAAACGGCAGGATTTTCCTGCCGTTTAGGGTTATTTCTTTGCCTGATTGGCGACTGCTTCTGCTTTCCGTTTCGCTTCTTCAGGGTCACCGAGATAGTAACTTTTTATCGGCTTAAACTCCCGGTCAAGTTCATAGACAAGAGGAACACCGGTGGGGATATTCAACCCAACGATTTCTTCATCTGAAACGTTATCAAGATATTTGATAAGAGCCCTCAGGCTGTTGCCATGTGCAACAATTAAAACCCGTTTGCCAGCCTTGATTACCGGAACAATTTCGTCATGCCAATAGGGCAAAAACCGCGCCACTGTGTCCTTCAGGCATTCTGTAAGGGGTATATCAGATGCCGGGAGGTCAGCATAACGGCGATCTGAACCCGGATAACGTTCATCATCTGCCGTCAATGCAGGCGGCTGAGTGTCGTAGCTGCGGCGCCAGATGAGCACCTGCTCATCACCATATTGTGCGGCTGTTTCTGCTTTGTTCAAGCCCTGAAGCGCACCATAGTGGCGCTCATTTAATCTCCAAGAATTAATGATCGGAAGCCAAACCATATCCATAGACTCAAGTGCAAGCCACAAGGTGCGTACTGCGCGGGTTAAGACCGATGTAAATGCCACATCAAACTGAAAGCCTTCAGCTTTCATTAAATCGCCGGCTGAACGGGCTTCCGCCTCCCCTTTCTCCGTCAAGTTCACGTCGGTCCAACCTGTAAAGCGGTTTTCCTTGTTCCATTGACTTTCGCCATGGCGTAAAAGAACGATTTTGTACATTTAAACTCCTTATTTTCATAAAAGTAGCGCAAGGTTTAAGCTTGCGCTACTCAGGTTCAAACATCAAAAATATTATCTCACAGCAACAGGGTTCTCAGGATCCAAAGAAGGATCAAAGATGTGGCTATTATCCATATTGAAGATTAATTCTGTCGTCTCACCAACACGATGCCGTGAACGTGGATCAACCCGACCAACGAAATTGCTGCCTTTATCGGTTACCATGTAAACCAGGATTTCATTGCCCATCAATTCAACCACATCAATCTTAGCTGAAACCCGTTCTCCATGGACGTCCTGCGGTGAGTATTCAGGGTTGTGAATGTCATCCGGGCGAATGCCGAAAATGATTTCTTTGCCTGTAAGGTGCTCCAAAGTGCTGTTGCGTTCTTTAGGAATTGCGATTTTCAGCTCACCATTATCCACATAGAGGGTATCGCCTTCTTTGATTAGCTTCATGGTGAAAAAATTCATCGCCGGAGTGCCAATAAAGCCCGCAACAAACATGTTGGCCGGTTTGTCATATAGTGTCTGCGGGCTGTCAAGCTGCTGCAATTTTCCCTTATTCATCACCGCAATACGATTCGCCATCGTCATGGCTTCGGTTTGATCGTGGGTAACATAGACGAATGTCGTCCCAAGATGATTGTGCATCTTACTGATCTCAGACCTGGTTTGTACTCTCAATTTTGCATCCAGGTTGGAAAGCGGTTCATCGAGGAGGAATACTTTCGGTTCGCGAACAATGGCTCTGCCGAGTGCAACACGCTGCCGCTGACCACCAGACAGCTCTCTCGGTTTCCGCTTTAATAAAGTCTCAATTCCCAGAATTTTCGCTGTTTTGCTAACTCGATCTTGAATCTCCTGCTTGGGAAGCTTGCGCAATTTCAAACCAAACGCCATGTTGTCGTACACCGACATGTGCGGATACAGCGCATAGGATTGGAAAACCATGGCAATATCGCGATCCTTGGGCGGAACGTCATTCACCAGACGGTCGCCGATGTAAATTTTCCCCGAAGTAACCTCTTCGAGACCAGCCAAACAGCGCAGCGCGGTTGTTTTTCCACAGCCTGAAGGGCCAACCAGAACCAGAAACTCGTCTTCAAAAATTTCCAAGCTCAGATTATCAACTGCTGTGAAATCTCCAAATTTCTTGACAACATTTTCGAAAGTTACACTTGCCATTGTTTCCTCCTTTTTGAACGAGTATAGTGATTCAATTATAGCCCAAAAGTCAAATACTTGATGAAAACACAATACAGGTCAAAAATCAGTTTCTACAATGCTGTGCTGTAAAACAACAATCCCCACATCCTTGTCCATGAATTTGGTTTCAATACCGGTTTCCTGAAAATAAATGCTTTATAATACTTCGACAGATTTTAGGATGCCATTCAATGAGCCGCTTTAGCAAACAAGATTTCGATCTTCAAAATACAATATCAAAAAACCGCCTTACAGGCATTTGGAAAATGATGTATGGTTACCGATTGCGCTACTTAGGGGCAATCACCAGCATTGGTTTGGCAGCACTTGCTAAAACATTTACATTCCTCTTGCTGCGGTATTTTATTGATACTTATTTCCTCGAAGAAACAGCCACAATTGGGCTGCCGTATATTGCATTGGGTTTCATTGGGCTGGCATTATTAGAAGGGTGTTTTTCATTCCTCAGCGGTGTTTTGGCTTCTCAAACAGCAGAGGGAATTACCCGGCGCCTGAGGAATTACTTATTTGACCATTTACAAAAGCTCACGTTTACCTATCATTCAAAAACCAAAACGGGTGACCTGATTGAACGATCTACCTCAGATGTTGATGCGCTGCGCAGATTCTTTGCCGACCAGGCTATCAACATCGGCAGGATTTTGCTCCTTTTCATCGTAAATTTTATTGCAATCTTAAACATCAACGCGAAGCTGGCGCTTATCTCAATCATTGTCATCCCCTTCATTCTGATTGTTTCATTGCTCTTATTCAAGAAAGTATCTGTAGCCTACGAATCTTATCAGCAGCAAGAAGCCATCCTTTCCACCACTCTGCAGGAGAATCTATCAGGGGTGCGCGTTGTAAAGGCATTTTCTCGCCAGAAGTATGAAATAGATAAGTTTGATAAGGATAATTTCGAGAAGTATAACCGCGGCAAGCGTCTGCTGCTCATGGATTCTTTATTCTGGCCGATTTCTGATATTTTTTGCGGTTTGCAATTACTCGCTGGATACTATTTCGGTGCTGTCATGGCAATCAATGGAGAAATCACAGTTGGTTCATACATGGCGTATGCCGGATTACTCATTTACATCATCTTCCCATTAAGGAATCTGGGCAGAGTGATTGTACAAACCTCTACTGGATTGGTATCTTACAGCAGAGTGATAGACATCATCAAAGAGAATCGCGAACCACTTGACCAGGGAGACCACCTCCCTGACGGAGACCTGCAAGGGAATTTTGATTTTATTCATCTGGGGTTTGAATACGAACAGGGGGATCAAACGCTTGAAGACATCAACTTTAGCGTAAAACCCGGGCACGTAACCGCGCTCCTCGGCTCAACAGGATCTGGAAAAACCACCCTGGTGCAGCTTCTCCCCCGCTTTTATGAGTACACAACGGGTGAGATTCTACTGGATGGGGTTCCGCTGCACAAATATCCCCGGAAATACCTTAGGCAGCAAATTGGAATCGTAGAACAGGAGCCTTTCCTGTTCTCCAGAACGATACGCGAAAACATCACCTATGGCGTTGGTAGAGACGTTAGTGACCAGGAAGTAGAAACTGCCGCCAAAGCAGCCGCAATCCACGACGGCATCCTTTCTTTTCAGGATGGCTACCAAACATTGGTAGGTGAGCGCGGGGTAACCCTTTCAGGCGGGCAGAAACAGCGCATCGCCATTGCCCGTACTCTGCTAAAAAATCCGCGAATCCTAATTCTCGATGACTCCACCTCATC
>WPCH01060430.1_pt1 | contig 16241 bp, 16 predicted proteins | sample 5399881 | NCBI WGS metagenome assembly WPCH01 (sample SAMN12869468, study PRJNA574797) | sludge metagenome | isolation source: wastewater treatment of pH5 | place: China:Beijing | collected 2019-05-20
CACTAGCAAAACGACGCATAAGTAAGTCATCAAATGAGACATAGAATCGTGAAAAACCCGGATCACCTTGCCGGCCACTGCGGCCCCGTCATAGGTTATCGATGCGCCGTGCTTCGTGCCGTTCCGTCCCTAAGACGGCTAAACCGCCGAGCGCTTTAACTTCGTCATCAATTTTAATGTCTGTCCCACGTCCCGCCATGTTTGTCGCAATAGTAATTTGTCCTTTATTCCCGGCAAGTGCGACAATATCCGCTTCACGCGCGTGGTTTTTGGCGTTAAGTACTTCGTGTTTTAAGCCGTGTTCAGTTAAGAGATCACTAACTTCTTCACTTGATTCAACACTACTTGTCCCAATTAAGATTGGTTGCCCTTTCGCGTGCCGTTCTTTAACTTCGGCAACTAAGGCGTTAAGTTTATCTTCTTTGCGGGCAAAGACACGATCAATCGCATCATCACGAATAACCGGGCGGTTTGTTGGAATTTGAATAACACGCATATTATAAATTTTGCGGAATTCTTCTTCTTCCGTTTTCGCAGTTCCCGTCATCCCACTTAGTTTTGTATAAAGACGGAAGAAATTTTGATAAGTAATGGTTGCCATTGTCACGGTTTCTTCTTTAATGGTGACGTTTTCTTTCGCTTGAATGGCTTGGTGTAAGCCGTCACTATATTCACGGCCTGGCATCATGCGGCCCGTAAATTGGTCGATTAATTGAATTTCACGGTTTGCGTCAACCATATATTCAACGTCACGCGTCATGACGTAGTTAGCTTTAAGCGCATTATGAATACGGTGCACTAAGTCACTATATTGGGGATCATAAATGTTATTAACCCCAAACATCCGTTCGGCAAGTTTGTTACCTTCTTCGGTTAAGTTTGCGGTTTTTGTTTTAATATCTAACACAAAGTGTTTATCTTTGCGTAATGTTTTCACAAAGCGGTCAGCGACGTTATAACTTGACGCGGAAACTTTGGAACCACCCGAAATAATAAGCGGGGTCCGTGATTCGTCAATTAGAATCGAGTCAGCTTCGTCAATTACGGCAAATTCAAGTCCGCGTAAGACGCGGCCATTTACACTACTTGCCATGTTGTCACGTAAGTAGTCAAAGCCAACTTCACTATTTGTCGTATATGTAATGTCACATAAATATTCTTCGCGTTTTTGTGTCGCCGTTTTTTCGCGTAAGTTTACCCCAACACTTAAACCAAGAAAACGATAAATTTGTCCCATCCATTCGGCGTCACGCGCGGCGAGGTATTCGTTAACGGTAACAACGTGAACACCTTTACCCGCAAGGGCATTAAGATAAACGGCCATTGTCGCCGTTAGTGTCTTTCCTTCCCCGGTGCGCATTTCCGCAACGTCACCCTGGTGTAAAACAATTGCCCCGGTAATTTGGACAGGATACGGGAATTGTCCTAAAGTACGCCGCGCAGCTTCACGACTTGTCGCAAATGCTTCGGGTAGTAGTGAATCAAGACTTGCGCCTTCTTCTATGCGTTTTCGAAATTCTGGTGTTTTGGCTTGGAGTTCTTCGTCTGTTAAGGCGGCCATCTTGCTTTCCAACGCTAAAACTTTACTTGTAATCTTTGTTATTTTCTTTAAACGTCTTTTCTCGAATTTAAATATTTTTTCTATAAGACTCATATAAACCTCTCTGTTTCTCGATGTATATCGATAGTAGTTTACCATATTTTATATAAAATATGACACTTATGTCTTTTGTTTTGTCGCACTAATTGTTAATGCTTTCATTACTTTTGGCTGAAATAGTTTGATTAAGGCAATCATCGCCTTCAAAGTTGCGCCTGTTGTTTTCACGTCATCCACAATTAAAACTTTTGCTTTTCGTAATGCTGCACCGTTTGTTATCGTAAGTTTCTTCATAACTTCTTGCCGGGCGGTAAAGTTTAAGTCGCTTTGCTTAAAAGCAATTTTCTTTGTAATAAGTGGCAGCATTTCAAAATTTAAGCATTTAAATATTTCGATGACATGATTAAAACCGCGCTTTTGGTCATCTTCGAAAGATGATGGCGCGGGAATAATAATGTAACCTTGATATTTTGTCTTTAGAAACGGTAAATGGCGTTTTAAGAAAACGGCCGCAAGTTCGATGTCTCCTAATGCTTTAAGATTGTAAAGAAGTGTTTGAAGTTTTTCGTTATATTCGTAGATACTTAAAACTTCAACATCACTGAACTTTTCAATGTTAAAAGTAACCTTAAGCTCGCGGTAACAAGCGTCACACATTAATGACTCGCTAACTAAATCACTAAATACCGCTTGTTTCTGCTTGAAACATACGGTGCAAATAGGTGTTTTTGGCTTCAATATCGCTAATAGCTTCAGTAACAGTTGTTTTATTTTTGGTAACGATAAAAATAACTTCGCCATCACTCTCCTCCTTTTTCCGGCCAACACGTCCGGCAATTTGAATTAAACTAGCACTGTCATAAACACCGTGATCTGCGCCATAAATAATAACTTGGAGCCCTTTAATCGTTACACCACGTTCTAATACTGTTGTTGTTACTAAATATTGATACTTTCCTTTTTTAAAGTCATCAATAATTACGGAATTATCACTAACTTTCGAATGCACAAGATTACCGCCTCTATAATCGAGTTTAAGCAACTTATATAATCGACTTGCCCCATTAATTGTTGGTACAAAAATAAGCACAGGTTTTCCTTTCTTGATAAAACGATTTAAATGTTTCAAGAGGAGCATAAAGTTAAAAAGCCCGTACCCACGACTTATTTGTGGAACAGGTATTTGGTGATTATGAAACCGGGTAAATAGTGTAAGCACCTTGCCTGTCTTACTAAACACATCAAGAAGTTTTTGACTTGGTGTCGCACTTAGTAAAACATACGACCCTTTAACACTCTTTTTGAAAAAGGCTTCAAGCACTTCGTCGCCTTTATATGGAAACGCATCGATTTCATCAAAAATAAGGAGATCAAAGTAATTCGGATAACGAAATAATTGATGCGTTGTTAATACAATTATGTTTCCAGTTAAAACATCGTGATGACCGCCAAACACACTGACAACTTTGGCGTGAGGAAATGCTTCTTTGATGCGGATAGCAATTTCAATCACAACTTCGCGCCGTGGGACCGTAAAGCCAATTTGTGCACCACGTGCTAATGCACTTTGCATTGCGCTATATACAAGTTCGGTTTTGCCCGCTCCACATACAGCGTAAATTAAAGTATTAACATTATTTACATAGTTTTCTTTCACTAAACGCGCAATTCGCTCTTGTTCAGTAGTTAATTCATAATTAAGGCGAATTGGTAAATTAAGCGGTTTATGCGCGCGTTTTGGCGCAATTTGGCCGTGAAACGGTAAACATGCGCGACAATAACGGATATTATTCTTAATACCAGTTTTCGCTAAATCACTATTCCCGCAAAGCGGGCAAATAAAAACGTCCTGCATACTTATAAATAGGTAAACAAGACGTGGTTTATTACAATTTATTTCTTTTCGTAGTCGGTAATGATGTTGACACGGCGTTCATGCCGTTCACCTTCAAACTTAGCGTTGAGGAAAATATCAACACGCCGTAACACATCATTTAAGTCCATATGTTGTTCGCCAAAGCCAATGACGTTCGCGTCATTATGTTCGCGTAGCAACCGGGAGACGTCATCGTTATAACCAATCCCGGCACGTACACCATCAACTTTATTCGCGGCAATCGTAATCCCTTCGCCTGATGTACAAACGACGACACCAAAATCAGCGACTTTATCACGGACTTTTTCGCCAACCGCAATGCCGTAAGACGGATAATCGACCGATGCTTTTGCGCTCGGACCAACATCGATCACTTCAATGTTTCGAAATTTTAAATGGTTCTTAATTGCTTCTTTATAAACAAAGCCACCATGATCACTTCCAATTGCTACTTTCATATTGTTTCCTCCCATACTTTAAGTATGTCAGTAAACGGAATACTTCCCTCTCTGACTAACTCTATTTTATCATTTACCTTAATGATTGTAGACGGAATATGCGATGTTGTTTCGCCGTCAAGAATCGCACTAACTTCACCGTTAAACATATTAAATACTTCTTTACTCGTTAAGGCGGGTTTATCGTCTTTTTTATTTGCGCTCGGCACTAAGAGTGGTTTACCGATAAGACTTATAAGATTCGTGACAAGGACACTACTACTAACACGAATACCAATAAAGTCAGAATTTCGCGTCACATGGGCGGGTAATCCTTCTTTTGGTGTTAAAAGTAATGTTAATTCACCCGGTAAGAATGCATCAATTAAAGCACTAATTTTATCGTTTATATGCGCATAATTTTTAATATCACGACTAAAGGCAAGCATGAGTGTAAATGGTTTCTGTTCGTCACGCCCTTTAACGGTAACAAGGTTATTAAAAGCATCAACATTATCATAAATAACACCTAAACCGTAAACTGTTTCCGTTGGAAAAGCAATAATATTTCCGTCTTGCGCAGCTTTAACTACTGCACCTATTTTATTAACTTGATAAATTTTTGTGTCCATAAATTCCTTTAATAATCACGAAACGATCTTTTTGTTGCATATCTTGCACTATATTAATACTAACACTTTCACCAAATTCTTTTTGGGCTGTAATCTTTACTTCCGCAGCTTGGTTAGTGCCAACTTCTAAATAAATACTTAACCCTTCTTCACTGATACGTAGTTTCTTAACTTGTTTAAAGAGTGTTTTATAAATATTGTAGGCCGGATAAAACAAAGCACGCGCTGGTTCATAGTCTTTTACTTTTGTGTCGAGTTTTTCATCTTTTTTAATATACGGTAAGTTTGCAACAATAAACGAAACGGGGATGTTACTTTTAATAAGTGGGAGTAAAAGATGCCCATGCATAAACGTTACTTTATTATTTGTATCATTAACTTTTGCAACCTTTAGTGCTTTTTTACTTATATCGGTTGCGTACACATTTAAGTTAGTGTGGTTACTAAGTGTAAGAGCGATTACACCACTACCTGTACCAACATCAACAACGTTTCCAACTTTACCTTTATTTTCCTTAATAAAAAGATCGACAAGTTCTTCGGTTTCAGGACGCGGAATTAAGACATTTTTATTAACAAAAAAGTCCTGATCATAAAAATATGCCGAACCTAAAATATATTGAATTGGTTCAGCATTTAGTAAGCGATTTATTATTGTATTAAATAATACTTTTTCTTTTACTTCTTCATGAAGTTTTAAAACAAAGGTTGAGTAATCATTGATATGATAAACATGCATTAACGCTAGATTTACATCGTTTATGTCTAGATTTGGGTATAAAGCAACTGTTTTTTGTTGTAAAGCGTAAAGAGTCATCTTAATGGCTTTCCATTTGCTGTTGTTGATCGTAATGGATTAACGCTTCAATTAATTCTTCAATTTGTCCTTCCATAATATAATCGAGTTTTAAAGAACTAAAACCAATCCGATGATCAGTGACACGGTTTTGTGGATAGTTATATGTCCGTATCTTTTCACTACGTTCGCCGGTACCAACTTTTAGCTTTCGTTCTGCCCCAATTTTTTCTTCTTGTTCGGCAACTTTTGCGGCTAAAACACGCGCCCGTAATAAGCGCATCGCGATTTCGCGATTTTGTAATTGACTTTTTTCAACTTGACACGCGACACTGATGCCCGTTGGTTTATGCGTAATACGCACAGCGGATTCAACTTTGTTAACGTTTTGGCCACCCGCACCTTGCGAGCGGAATGTATCAATTTCTAAATCTTCATTACGAATTTCAACGTCAACTTCTTCGGCTTCGGGCATGACTAAAACGGTAGCGATTGAAGTATGAATACGGCCACTAGCTTCCGTTTTTGGGACGCGTTGCACACGGTGGCCGCCACTTTCGTATTTTAGTTTGGCGTAAACACCTTTCCCCTTGATCATAAATGACACTTGCGAGAACCCACCCGCGCCACTACTATTTTCATCGAGTACTTGCATTTTCCATCCTTGTTTTTCAGCATACTTTACATACATACGGAATAAGTCGCCCGCAAAAATGTTTGCTTCGTCACCACCAACCGCACCACGAATTTCGACAACAATGTTTTTATCGTCAAACGGGTCTTTCGGAATAAGTAAAACTTTAATTTCTTCTAAGAGGTCAGGAAGGGCTGCGGACAATTCTTTAAATTGTTCTTTTGCAAATTCCACGATTTCTTCATCTTTTTCGTCCATGAGAAGCTTTGCTTCTTCAATGTTTTGTTCCATTTTTACATATTCATCAAACTTTAAAACAACGTCTTCAATTTGTGAACGTTCGACACTGATCGCGCGGAAATGATTTAGATCGTTTGTCACATTCGGATCTAATAATTCATTATCAATTTCTTGTAATCGTTTTTTTGTTAATTGTAAGCGTTTGCGTAATCCGTCTTCCATAAATACTCCTCGGTCATTATATAATATTTTTCCTAACTTCAAAAATTGGTTTTTAGCATTTTCCTAAATAAAAAAGTCTCAGCATTAAATTACGTGAGACTTTTTTCGTTAATTGCTAAAGTGCTTCGATTTTATTTAAGAATTCTTCAATTGGTTGATTACCAAGTAATTCTTGTTTATCATTAATAACAATCTTTGGCACACCGGATACTTTGTATTGATTCGACATTTCGTTAAATGTTTGCGCTTCAATCATCGTGCCCCGTACATTTGGATTAAGCATCGCAATGCGGTGTGCGGTTTCGACGGCACCTGGGCAATGTGGGCAGCTCATCGTCACAAATACTTTAATATCAACGGGTTTATCAATTTTCGCAATTCGGTCTAAGACGGCTTTTGGAAATTCTGGTGTATGACCAGACATTTCTAAAATGGCGGTTAAATATGAATTAATTTCATGGCCGCCGGGGAATCCGCTAAAGCGGACACCTTTATAAACACCTTGATCATCAAGGAAAATAAAGGTTGGGGTTAATGTCACATCATATTTCTTGGCTTCTTCAACGTCAACTTTTGTTTCATGCACGACAACATTAATTTTGTCATTAAGTTCGGCTGTTTCTTCTAATAATTGTTTGGTTTCTAAACATGTATCACACGTGCCATCAATAAAAAGCTTAATCGTAATGCTTTTGTCCATTTGGCTTAAGATTTCTTTAATTTGGCTGGCGACTTCTTTGTTAAAAAATTTACTCATTGTCTGTTTTCTCCTTTTATTGGTTATTAATGTAGTTTGCTGCTTCGAGGGCAGCTTTGGCGCCGTCACCGGCGGCAATAATAATTTGACGGTGACTTTCGTTTGTAATATCACCAGCGGCGTAAAGTCCCGCTAAACTTGTTTCGTGACGCGTGTTTACATAAACTTCGCCCGCGTCATTAAGGTCCACTAGTCCTTGTAATAAGGCGGTGTTTGGAATGTTACCAATTTCGATAAAGGCGGCAGCGGCGTTAATAACACTAACTTTACCCGTTACTTTATCAATAATTTCAACACCTTCCATTTTATCGTTACCGATAAATCCTTTAATTTGCGTTTGGAGCATTACTTTAACGTTTGGAAGTTTTAGTAATGAGTCAACGCTTTTTTGGTCTGCACGTAGCGTGCTCCGTTGAATGATTGTGACGCTTTTTGCAATACGCGCTAAGTCCTTTGCGGCATCAACGGCACTATTGCCGCCACCAGCGACAACGACGTCTTGACCTTTGTAGAACGGTCCGTCACACGTCACACAATAACTTATGCCCCGGCCCGCAAGTAAATGCTCACCTGGCACTTCAAGTTTACGCGGATTTCCGCCGAAAGCATAAAGTAATGTCTTCGCTTGTAACACTTTGTCATTATTTAGGGCGACATGGAAGAGATTATCCGCTTTCTTTTCGATTTTGGTGACGATCACATTTGTTAAAAGGGGAATTTCGAGTGTTTCTAAGTGCGTTTTAAACATACTAATTAAGTTTGTTGCGTCAACAAGGCCAACACCTAAATAATTATCAACTTCGGATGTGTTTTTAAGTTGTCCACCAAAGTCATGACCAACGACTAATGTTTTTAGTCCTTTACGGCCCGCGTAAAGTCCCGCGTTTAAACCCGCTGGGCCTAAACCTAGCGCAATAAAGTCATATACTTCATCGTAATTAATAACGTCTTTTTTCGCACCGATATCAATATTGAACATTTATCGTATTCCCTCCTTTTGTAATTATAGCGCTCTAGCACGTAAATACCGCACTAAAGCGTAATGCGAATCATTCGCAAAGTAATGTTAACACACGGCATGCTTTATATATAAATAAATGCTCTTTTTCGGCGCTCCTACGGCGCTAAGCATTAATTTCGGTAGTTTTATGCCTATATATTTAAATTTGTTTTGCTTTTTTTGTTGACGCATCGTGTAAATATGATGACTTATTCCGACAATCTTAGCGAAATTATAGTATAATTTCTTCATGAGTTATAAAGCATTATATCGAACATATCGGCCACTGAAGTTTAGTGAGGTTGCCGGTCAAAAAGCTATTGTCCGGACATTACAAAATGCCCTTAGTCAAAACAAGATGGCGCATGCCTACCTTTTTAGTGGACCACGTGGTACCGGAAAAACGAGTATGGCGAAACTTTTTGCGAAAGCCTTAAACTGTGACGAAGGTGTCGGCCATGAATGTAATAAATGTATTAATTGTCTTGGCGTTATTGACGGTTCGCATCCGGATGTTTACGAAATTGACGCTGCGAGTAATAATGGGGTCGAAGATGTTCGCCAACTAATTGAAAATATCAACTATGCACCAATTCGTGGGCGCTATAAAGTTTACATCATTGACGAAGTGCACATGATGACACAAAGTGCGTTTAATGCGCTGTTAAAAACATTAGAGGAACCACCCCAAAACGTCATTTTTATTCTCGCAACAACGGAACCCCATAAAGTTATTCCTACCATTCTTAGTCGCTGCCAACGGTATAACTTTGCAAAAGTTAGTGATAAAGATATAAGTGACCGCTTAACGGTTATTTTAAATACCGAAAAAGTTGTTTATGAGGAAGAAGCCTTAAACTTACTTGTAAGTCTTGCCGACGGCGGGGTACGTGACGCACTAAGTATGCTTGATCAAGTATTAGCCTACGCTGAACAGCGGCTTCAACTTAATGATGTCCTTGCTTTGTTTGCCTTAACGAGTAAACTTGAACAAATTAACTTGCTGCACGCAATTGCAACAAGTGACGTTGAAAAAGTTTTTAACATTGTTGGTGGCCTCCTTGATAAAGGGGTTGATGTGCGCCGTTTAACAAGTGACTTATTAAATCTTTTAAAAGACGCCCTAATCTTTGCCCGTACCGAAAACAGTGAATTAATGCATATATTACGGCAAAACGAAGCAGAAACTGTTGTAAATATGTTTAATTTACAAACACTAAACATGGTCATTGAAAACTTATTAAAAGCGCAAGCCGATTATCGGTTTGCAAGTGACATTAAAAACATCTTTGAAATAACCCTTTTAAAAATTATTAATGAAATTGGCCTTCAGGCACTTACGCCCGCCCAAACTAGCACACCTGTAAGCGTCCAAAAAGCACCAACACCAAAAGCACCACTTCCCGAAAAGAAGGAAGAAAAACCAATGCAGCAACCGGCCCTTCAAGACGAGGTTCCACCATTCATGGCGCCAACACCAAAACCGGAACCAAAACGAGTTGTTACGGAAACGAAACCTAAACCACAACCAGAAACCGTTGTGCCGCCTAAACCGGTCGTGAAAAAACCAAGTAACGAAAAACTCCATAAAGATGGCACTGATATTTTATTAACGGATGATGCGCTTATTAAAATCTTAACACTTGCCGATCGTGACGAAAAAATGAAACTCCGTAATGAACGGTGGGACGATTTAGAACTTCTCGCGATGGACGCGGACTTTGGTGATCACGCTGCACTCCTTTTTGACGGCCAACCGTATGCACTTGCTAACGAAATCATTATTATGGAATTTAACTTTGGCCGTAATGCCAAATATATCAACTTAAAAGAAAATCAAAAAGTCATCCAAGACGTTATGTCGACACTTCTTGGTCGCCGTATCCCCGTATATGGGTTAACGCATGAACAAGCTGTTATGCTTACGCGTAAATATCGAAGTATGAGCCAAGTGAACAAATTACCAAAGGTAAAAAGTGTTAGTGATGAATTAGAAGGGAAATTTTAATTATGGCAAGTATGCAACAATTAATGGCACAAGCGCAAAAAATGAAACGCGAAATGCAAAAAGCGCTTGATGCTTTAAAACTAAAAGAATTTAGTGTTACGAAAAGCGGTGGGGTAACCGTCGCGATGCTTGGTTCGAAGCAAGTTGTCGAAGTAACAATTAACGAAGACCTCTTTGAAAAAGACAATAAAGAAATGGTTGAAACATTACTTATTATGGCCGTTAATGAATGTATTGAACAAATTAACGCCGAAGAAGCAGCGATTAACGAAGCAATCACCGGGAGTGCAACAGGATTATTTTAATGAATGATTTACCAACCCTTGTAACTTTAATTGAACACTTAAAACGCTTACCAAGTGTTGGCCAAAAAAGTGCCGAACGGATGGCGCAAGCACTTTTAACGTTTGATGAAAAGACTTTGCACGAAATGGGGCAAAGCATTAGTGAACTTAAAAACCATATTCATTTATGTAAACAATGCGGCTTATATACGGAAGACGAACTTTGTGCGTATTGTAAAGACGAAACACGAACGAGTAAAACGCTTATTGTTGTTAGTTACCCTAAAGATGTCCAAGGCTTTAGTAAACTTGAAGACTTTCATGGCCGTTTCCATATTTTAGGTGGGGTGTTAAGTCCCTCCCAAAATAAAGGTGCGGAAACACTCCATTTAGAAAAACTCGAAGGTCGCATTAAAAATGAAGGCGTTGAAGAAATCGTCCTTGCCACTAACCCAACGGTTGAAGGGGAATTAACGGCGCTTTTCATTAGTAAAAAGTTTGAAGACTTACCGGTAAAAATTACGCGTCTAGCGTACGGACTCCCGATGGGTGGTCAAGTTGATTACGCGGACGCACTGACGTTATATAAAGCACTTGAAGGACGCAAAGACTTAAAATAGGAGGCAACGCAATGTTTATTACGTTTGAAGGACCAGAAGGCAGCGGCAAAACAAGTGTCGCAAGTAAAATTGTCGAAACACTGATCAGTATGGGTTATCCAATTGTCTTTACGCGTGAACCAGGCGGGACACCAATTGCTGAAGAAATTCGTAATGTCATTTTAGATAAGAAAAATACACTCCTTGATAGTCGGGCAGAAGCGCTGCTTTACGCTGCTAGTCGCCGCCAACATTTAGTCGAAAAAGTATGGCCGGCATTAAAAAGTGGCAAAATCGTTATTTGTGACCGTTATTTAGATTCGTCACTTGCCTATCAAGGTGGCGCACGCGGTCTCGGTGTTGAAAATATTTTAAACATTAACCGTTTTGCAACGGAAGATACAATGCCCGATTTAACACTTCTCTTTGATTTAGAACCAGCAATTGGCTTTAAACGCATTGAAGCAAATAAAAACCGCGAAGTGAATCGCCTTGATCTTGAAGCACGGGCTTTTCATATTAAAGTGCGCGATACCTTTTTAGAATTAAGTAAAACGTTTAAAGACCGTTACCACATTATTGACGCAAGTAAAGAGTTTGCGGAAGTATATCAAAACGCTTTAGCGGTCGTTTTAGCTTACCTCCCTAAGTTATGACAATTTACGCCTACCTCGAAACGTTCCAACCCCGGCTTTTCCAAACATTTGGCAATGCTTTACGCAGCAACAATTTAAGTCATGCCTATCTTTTAGACGGCGAAGCGGGTACCCCTTTAAAAGAAACGGCCTTTTATTTAGCCAAAAGCTTAGTGTGTGATAACCCTAATCCGTATGCTTGTAATACGTGCGCGTCGTGTCTGCGCTTTGATGAAGGAAATTATACCGACTTCTTCTTTTTTGATGGGGCAGAAATAAGTATTAAAAAAGAAAGTGTCCTCCAACTAGAAAAAGCGTTTAGTATGACGAGTGTTGAACAAAAGGGTGTGTTAATTTATGTCATGCATAACGTCGAAAACATGACAATTGAAGCAATTAACTCGCTTTTAAAGTTTTTAGAAGAGCCCGCACGCAATGTATACGCTTTTTTAACAACAAATAACGAACATAATGTGTTGCCTACAATTAAGAGCCGTTCACAAATCTTACATGTGCAACTCATTGAACGGACAAAACTTTTCGAGTTATGTAAATTTATGCCGCTGGATGATAAAGATAAAGAACTTTTAATCCCGTTTTACAATTTACCCGACTTAATACTTGCAGAAGCAAAGACCGAGCGTTATCCGATCTATAAAGACGCCCTTATTACTGTCTTAACGGCGTTTAGTGAAAACCCGAAAATTGGTTACTTAAAAGCGCATGAACTTATTGCGCCGCTGCGTGACCGCTTTATTATTAAGCGTGTTTTCACATATTTTGCGCTCTTCTTTAAGGATGTTATTAACTTTAGTGTTAACCGGCCGCTTCTTTTCCCGTCGTTTACGCCACTTTTAAGTGCGCTCCATAAAACATTACGTAATCCACTTGCACTTACGGTTAAAACATATGAAGTGAGCAAAAAGGTTGATGATAATGTTAATATTAATTTACTTGTTGATGAATTATTAATTGCAATGATAAAGGACACGACACGATGAATGAACATAATTTCTTTTTAAATATCGCTTACACTGATAAAGGCAAAAGCTACGCCTTTTCAACAAATGACGAAACATTACAGATTGGTGATTACGTCCTTGTGGAAAATAGTCAAGTTGTGTCGCTCGCAAAAGTTGTGAGTGTCCCACAAAGTATGAGTAAATACCAAAGCACGCTTGAACTTAAACCAATAATACGTAAAGCCACACCGCAAGAAATTAAACGCCATGAACTAAATATTAAAGACGGTGAACTTGCCTTACTCTTTTGCCAAAAAGAAGCGGATAAACTAAATTTAAAAATGACGCTTCTCGCTGCTGAATATACGTTTGATCGGAGTAAAATTCATATTACGTATTCCGCGGATGAACGTGTTGACTTTCGTGAGCTTGTAAAAATCCTTGGTGCGCATTTAAAAACACGCGTGGAATTGCGGCAAATTGGTAGTCGTGACCGCGCGCAACTTATCGGTGGCTTTGGGGCATGCGGGTTCCCGTTATGTTGTAATACATTCTTAAATGAATTTGACGGTATTTCGATTAATCGCGCAAAAAACCAAATGCTCACCCTTAATATCCCTAAACTTAGTGGTCACTGCGGTAAGCTTTTATGCTGCTTAAAGTTTGAAGATGATTATTACACTGAATCAAAAAAAGATTTCCCCAACATCGGCGCGCGTTTTACAAAAAGTAACGTCATGCACCGTGTTAGTTCGTTTAATATGATTAATCGCACTGTCCGCCTTGATTATGATGGCGGCTTTGTCGTTGTGCCACTTGATGATTTAACAAGGGAATATAAGCGTCTCCATGAAAAGAAATAAGTCATTTAGCAAAACACCGTTTTACTTTGTCGCAACACCAATTGGTAATTTAAGCGAATTTACACCACGCGCGATTGAAGTATTACAAAACGTTGATTTTATATGCGCTGAAGATACGCGGACAAGTGGGCTTCTTTTACATCACTTCAATATTAAAAAGCCACTCATTAGTGTGCATAAATTTAATGAAGCAAGTAAACTCGATTTAATTATTAATAAATTACAAAACGCTGAAACAGGAGCGTTTCTTAGTGACGCTGGGTATCCGCTTATTAGTGATCCGGGTAGTGTATTAGTTAATGCGCTTCTATCTAACGACATCTTTATTAGTGTTATTAATGGACCAAGTGCTTTTTTACCCGCGCTTTTAGGTAGTGGGTTAGCTACTGATACATTTACATTTATCGGTTTCTTATCCGGGAACAATAAAGAAGTAAATGAACGCCTCCTGCGATATAAAGAACGAAGTGAAACACTTCTAATTTATGAAGCACCGCACCGTTTGACGAAAACAATCGCACTCCTTTATAACGTATTCGGTGAACGGAAACTAACAATTGCCCGCGAGTTAACGAAAATGCATGAAGAATACATTTATACGTCGCTCCAAGAATATAGTGAAAATCCGCTTACGGATATTAAGGGTGAAATCGTTTTGGTTATTGAAGGTAATACAAAAACAACTAGTAAAGATATTGATACTTATGTCTTAAAAGTTCATAAATTAATTAAAGAACAAAACTATTCATTAAAAGAAGCAGTAAAAATTATTGCGTTAGTCGATGATGTTAATCGTAATGAATTATATGAGGCTTACCTTAAGCGTTCATAACTTCTTCTTCAAGTTTTTTTAAGCGTTTATGATAATTATAAGCGCGGGCATTCACTGCAAGTAATGCGGTAATTAAGAGTGAACCAACACTTACTAGTAAACCAATATTAAAGTATTCTGGGGTAAACGCCATTGTATAGGCGGTGGCCCCTTTTGCACTTAAAAAGCCGGCAAAACCGCCTTGAACACGGTAAACGGGGTAATTTACTTTGACGCCATCAACGCCTGCCCCGACAACTTTCCAACCCGCATCATACGGAATTGTTGTGACGACAAATTTTTCTTTATTGTAGTTTGTTTTAAAGGTAAATTTATTCGTGGCCACGGTAACGTCTTCTAGTGTGTTACTAATTGCTGTGCCACGGATTGTGTCAAGTGTCGCTTGATCATACGCATAAACTATATTATTTGTATGCACCGGTTTTGTAACATTACTACCCATTGGGATAAGCGCAATTTTCCGCACCGCTTTTGGTGAATGGAAACTCCGTAATGTTTTCCACCAGTCGCTTGACACTAAAATGTTTTGGTGATCATCAAACGTAATCATTTCGTAATTCTCGTCATAGAGGAACACACGGTAGCGGTAATTATAAAATGTTGTCCCGCCACTATAATAGGCAAGTGGTAAGTTAATAATAATTTCACCTGGTCCATCAAGTATGTTATCACCATTATTCATCGTATATTCAATCACATGATTTGATCCGTTTAGTAACCGTGGCATGGCGTTATATGATAATGTTGTCGCGTGTTCATCAATGTATTCGGGTGTGGGTAAATTAACGGGCCAATTAAGCATACTATTCAGTTGCGCTAAGAAAGGATATTTACTTGCGCCTTCAAAATTATAATAACTAACCTTTAAGTTACTTGTAACGGTTGATTTTGTATAACTTGCCCGCGGGAACGAACTATATGTTTCTGATCCTAAATGCGACGCTTTCTTTAATACTTCTTGTAAATCATCATAACTTAGTAAGGCCGTTTGTAAATATAACTCTTCGTTTTCGACCGGCATTAAATTACTTGCAGGCGTACTATTTGCGATTAAGTCTAAGTATGTTCCGTCTGGTTGAACTTTTTGATACGTTAAGGCGTAATCAACACCAAAGCCTAAACTGAATGTTTCACGGACTTTATATACATCACGGTTATTTGTGCTTAATTCTTCACTATACGTATAAGTATTTGGAATATTGCGATACGGTGCGAACGTTTTCACACCATTACTCCAGTTAATAACGTTATTTGTGTCGTTAATAACGTAATACTTTACTTGGAGGAAATCGTAGAGAAGGCTTCGCCGTTCATAAATACCTAAACTCCAGCCCATGCGGTTATAGTTAACACGTGACCAATTATTAAAGTCCATGAGTTCAAAGTTATATAACGAATGGAAGGCACTTAGTCCGTTATAATCGGCGCGCATCCCGAGGTTATCATTCCCCCGCACGGCTTTTGTGTTATATATGCGGTAAAACGAATCATCTAAGCTTTGAATGTTGCGCGTGACTTTAACGTCGGCGTTATAACTAGCTAACCCACCCGTTACATTATTTTTATACGAGATAAAGCCGTGGCCAATCATCGTCACCGTACCCATCACCGCAATCTCTAAAAAGATTAAGAGTGAACGCATATATGGTTCGTTTTTATTTTGTCGCGTGAGACGGAATAAAAGATACGTCGCAAAGAGCATGATGAACTGATAAAACACAATGTATTCCCGTTCATACATATAACTAAAGCCGTTTTTGTTTTCATAACTAAACGCAATCTTAACAGTAATCGCCATTAAAATTAAATTAATGATTAAACTTAGATCAAGCACGAATGGTTTACTTGCTTTAATTTCTGGTAA
>WPCH01227470.1_pt1 | contig 16237 bp, 18 predicted proteins | sample 5399881 | NCBI WGS metagenome assembly WPCH01 (sample SAMN12869468, study PRJNA574797) | sludge metagenome | isolation source: wastewater treatment of pH5 | place: China:Beijing | collected 2019-05-20
GGCCATTAGGACAGCGACAACTCCCTTGCCTGCATCTCCAATCAGAGTAATAATTGCACAAAAGACACCAGCAGTCCGGAGCACGTTGGTCATTCCAATATTGCCACTTCCATGTTCACGGACATCCACTTTAGCCCAGAGTTTCCCTGCCAACAATCCAAAGGGTATGCTACCAAGCAAATAGCTTATAACTAAAACAAGTATGTACTTCATTCGTCCCTCTCCTTGGCGATAAGCATAATCGGTGTCCCCACAAATCCATATTCTTGGCGAATTCGATTTTCGAGGTAACGTTCATAAGAAAAATGCATCAGATCTTTACGGTTTACATGAAGCACAAAAACCGGTGGATTCACCTGCACCTGGGTGCCATAAAAGATTTTTAGTCTAACCCCCTTGTCACTTGGAGGTTGATTCATGGCCATGGCATCTTGCAGAATCTCATTAAACCTGCCGGTGGATATGCGCATGCTCCTGCTTTCGTTCACGTCAAAGCATAGATCCAAGAGCTGATAGAGCCTTTGCCCTGTCAGAGCTGAAATGAAAATGATAGGAGCATAACTTAAGAATTGAAGTTCATCTCGGAGAGAACGTTCGAAATCACGCATCGTATTCGTTTCTTTAGGAACAATATCCCACTTATTAACTGCAATTATGATTCCCCGACCCTTTTCATGGGCATAACCGGCAATTTTTTTATCCTGTTCAGTAAGTCCCTCGGTCCCGTCAATAATTACGACGGTAACGTCCGAACGTTCTACCGCCCCTAAAGTCCTCACCACACTATAGTATTCAAGATCTTCCTCGACCTTGCTTCTTCTACGTAAACCCGCTGTATCAATTAGAGTTAGAGCTTGGTCTTTGTAACTAAGTTTAGTGTCAATAGCATCCCGGGTTGTCCCAGCAATTTCTGAGACGATGACTCTGTTTTCGCCCAAGAGTTTGTTTACCATAGAAGACTTGCCCACATTTGGGCGCCCCACTATGGCAATTTTTAACGAATCATCTTCTGCCAAGTCTGCATCTGCTGGAAAATTCTCCACTACCGCATCCAAGAGATCTCCCATGTTGCGACCATGCTCTGCCGACACCAAAATAGGCTCCCCAAGGCCGAGTCGATAGAAGTCGCTGGCAGCTTCCCATGAACTACTGATGGATTCTACTTTGTTTACACACAGGATAACTGGTTTTTGGTGACGCCTCAAAATATCACCGATTTCTTCGTCAATACCTGTAAGACCAGAACGACCGTCCACGACAAAAATGATGATGTCTGCCTGTTCTACCGCGACCATGGCCTGCAGCCGAACTTGCCTAGTAATAACATCATCTTCAGAGTCAATGCCTCCTGTATCAATCAGGGTAAAATGTTTATTCAACCACTCCGCCTCACCATAGATACGATCACGGGTGACGCCTGGCTGACCTTGAACGATTGCGGTTCGAGCTCTGGTTATGCGGTTAAAGAGCGTGCTCTTGCCCACATTTGGTCTGCCTACAATGGCAACAACTGGTTTACTCATCGAAAAACCTCTCCTCAATTGCAATCCTAGACTTGATAATTTCGCTATCTAGCAATAGATTCCTGCCCGCAGAGATTGTTCAATGTTTGACGATGATCATTACATCATTTTGCAAATCGTGCACCGCGGCCCCAAAGACCCTGGCAATTAGGACGGCAAGTTCTGATAGTTCGTCGGAGTTTTCAGCATAGAAAATGGGGGCTCCACCGCCTACCTTAGTCTCATCCACTGCCAAAACTGCTAGGATTCGCTTATCCATACTTTTCCTCCTTAGTCGACCATTTTTCCGGCAACGGAAGTGAGGGGCTTACGAACGGCACCTTCTAAGACAGGTACCCTGCGAATGGCGGCTAGAAAAGCATCTTCATCCCTTTCTGAAGGAACCATTAAGACAAGTAAGCTCCCCGTATTCGGATTACGACGAACCATGGGAATGAATTCTTGTTCGCCAACATCCATGTAAATACCAATCATCGAAGAAATGTCGTGGGCAATGGCTTGCATCTGACCAAGGTTTGATAGTGTAGCCTTGGCATTAGGTCCATTCGGTCTAATAACGGCGGCTAAGCCGCGCTCTTCATACACCTTGCGGGATTCTAGTAGCCCAACGTTCATCATGGTAGTTTCATCAATGACCACAAGAGCACCATCAAACTCTATATCGGTCAGTTCAACCGTGGCGATATCACAGATTCGGTCCCCTTTCATGAGTTGAACCAGAGCTACCGCCATAAGTGCTCCAACGACAAAAGCTGCGCCCAGACGCCACCAACCAATATCGACTAATAGTTCTGAAACAATGGCTGTACTCAGAGCTACCCAGATAGCCAGGTAATTGCGTGCCTCAAAGACCCTGGCAATTCCCTCTATATATGCTGTTCCCCGTTTGACCATCTCTGTCGCTTCCATGGACCCAAGGGTCTGCCTTTCTACATTGCGCACTTCACGAAATTGACTGGCTGCCAAGAGTAAGAAAGAAATTGCGGAGTAGTCTCCTTCTAAAACCGCAGGTACGATAACAGCTCCAATAGATCCGCCAATGAAACCCAAGAAGAGGTGAATCGCCCACCCCTGCGGATAGCTGGGGTATTGTCTATAGTCCCTACGGAGCATATACAAGCGGGCTAAAAAGCCCGCTAAAGTTGCTATGACCAAGGTGAGAATGTACTTCATGATGGGTCATCCTCATCATCACCTCTGCCCCCAAGGCCCGCCTCTCTGCGGAAAAATCCTGTTATAGAGCCTATCTTCCCCTGACTGATTAGAAGAAATCCTACGATCACGACTGTCACCACAGCAAGCATCCAGAGAAGAGAACGATTAGCACCGCCGCCGATTTGCTCTTGAGCCGCACCTTTGGAAGCAGGCGTTAAACCAGCCGCGGCAGGGATTACCTTCGCAAAAAACTCAGCAGAACGCTCTGCCTGTTCAAGGCTGGTTGTGTGGGCTCCAAATTCGAGGAGAATCATCTTAGGACCTAAATCCTGGTTATAGTTACCCCGTGCGTCAAAAATACCTTCCACAAGGTTTGGGTACATGTCATCTGCAACCGCTTTTATCCGCTTCGCATACTCCAAGTTTGCTGAACGATTTTGATTCTGCCTCCCTACCACAAGTCGTACTTTTGTAGTGGGAACGCCTTCGATTTCAGTTTCATACACCTCTGGAGGCGTAGCATCACGATGTACATCCAATACTGTATCGGGATTCTTCTTCAAGAGATCGAGAGCGGAACGGCGAGAACGGACGTAGGCCTGGCCATCGTGGGGAATGTGGCTGTTGTCAGTCCAGTGAACTTCAAGTCCCAAATCTTCCATGGCCGATGCCAGGGCCCTCCCCACCGCGAGAATATCACCGTCACCATCATCCTTAGATTCTGTACCACTGGATGGCACATAGGATTCGGCGTTATGGGTGTGATAAATTGCTACTACCCCTTGTCTGTTATCGGTGGCACCGACCTGGGTGCCCATGAGTTCTCCGGTAACATCGGGGAGGTCAATAGTTTCTAGGTAGCGGACGTTGATGGTATCTCCTTCAGTTTTTACGACCTCAAAGAGTCTATTGTCGCCTGCAATGTACTGGTCACCTGGATCAAGCATCCTTCCAGTCATAGTGATTACTTGGTTGTCTTCGTCACGTAAGGTAAAGTATCCCAAGTCGTTCCTTTCTTCTGCTTGGACCATTACAGACCCAACCATTAGCATGCAGACAAGCATGGCAAGTAAAACAACTACTTGTTTTCTCACAGTTCTTCACCACCCTCTTCGAGTCGTTCCCGTGTTTCGCCCACAAACTCGGCTAAACCTACGGCAATTAAACCAGACACAACCATAGCATCAAAGACTCCCGCGCCTCCCAACACGACACGGGTGGACATGTTACCAAGGAGAGCTTGAGTGAAATGAACCATGTCTACGGTAAACAGACCCAAGACCCCAGCTATAAAGGAAGCCCTGCGGGACCTACCTGATAAATAGCCCACTATTCCAGCCACGATACTAAAGAGCCAGAGAGGGTCAATGAAAAGGGCCGGACTGGATGGATCAAAATCCGTAAGCTGACTTATTCCATAGATCACTCCCGCCGTGACTAGGGCAGCCACAATGGACCTGACTCTCTCTTTGACCGTGTCGGCCTTAATTAACAGATATGCGACCAAGGCCAAGGGAATCACGCCCCCTCCAACATTCAAGCTTACGCTTGTACGCCCCGTCCTCATGGGAATGGTAATAAAGCTACCTCCAATCATTAAAGCGATAACAATGAGCGCTTGAGTATCGGTTAGACGCATCCGATCCAGCAAACGCTGTCCTACACCAAAGTAAATCAAGGCAGCCGCAATTAACAGTAACACGGTGCCAGTTGGCATCAAAATCCCTCCCATAAATGTGAATCAACTTGCTCTTAGTGTTCCCGGGAGGCGTCAGTGTATCCAAAAAAAATCCTGTAGACCGAAGTCTACAGGATATCTTTAAGCCAATGATTACTCGTCTGTGTTGTCCTTGAACAAGTCACCAAACATGGCACCTAAGTTAGTGGTGAGCTCCTCATTGTCTGTCCCTTGGGTCAGATCAACTTGGGGTTGTCTGGGCCTATTTTGCCGTGCTGGTGCAGGTGCTACTTCTGGTTTTGGTTCCAACTCTTTGATACTTAAGCCGATGCGGCGTGCATTTGCATCTACACTGATGATCTTGGTTTCTACTGCTTGACCAGGTTGCACCACGTCTTCAGCCTTAGCTACATGCTTGTGGGAAAGCTCGCTAATATGGACCAAACCTTCGATGCCATCTTCAAGCTTAACAAAAGCACCAAAGTCAACTACGCGAGTTACTTCGCCAGACACCTTTTGATCAACTTCATAACGCTCTGTTACGGTGGACCAAGGATCAGCGATGGTCTGTTTCAAACCAAGAGAAATTCGCTCCCGTTCTTGGTTCACGCCTAAAATCATAACCGTAATTTCATCACCTTCGGACACGACATCTGAAGGATGGTTAACACGACTATAGGCCATCTCCGAAACATGGAGCAAGCCTTCAACGCCATCACCTATATCAACAAAAGCTCCGAAATCGGTGAGACGACGAACAACACCTTGTACCCTTGTTCCTTCTTCTAGATTAACAAAAGCCTCAGCCTTAGCCTTAGCATGTTGCTCCTCCAAAACGTCTTTATGGGAAAAGACCACATTGTTCTTGGAACGATCAAGCTCAATGATTTTCAATTCTAAAGTTTGACCAATATACTTTTGCAAATCATCCTCAAATCCACGGGAAACATGGCTGGCAGGAATAAATCCACGCACGCCCACATTCACTAATAGACCACCTTTAACCACCTGCATTACTTTGGCGGTTAAGGTGCCACCTGTTTCAAACAGGCTCTCTAGCTTTTCCCAAGAAAGATCTGCATCTGCCCTCTTCTTGGACAAGAGAACATTGCCTTCAGAGTCGTCTACCTTTAAAACCTTAACCTGGATCTCCTCACCCACTGAAACAATGTCTTCGGGGTTAGCATTGGAGATAAAACTAAGCTCGTTTAAAGGAATACGTCCTTCGGACTTGTAGTCGATGTCAACCAAAACTTCATCATTGGAAATTTGGACAACTTTGCCTTGAATCACAGCTCCAGCCGTAGGCATTTTGACATCGTATTCACTCATGTGGTCTTCGCTTAATTTGCCATCTTCACTGGCCTCTACAGCCTGTGTTTCTTCGGTAGCTTCTTGGGCCACCTCTTGCTCTTGTTGCTCGGTAACGTCTGCTACCTTTTCTTCGGTAGCTTGTGCCACCTTCTCTTCGGTAAATTCACTCATTCTAGTAAGTACCCCCTCAATTAACCAATCTGGAGTAGAGGCCCCGGCCGTAACCCCAGCGCGTTGCACCCCAGTAAACCACTGGAACTGCAATTCTTCTGGTGTTTCAATATGATATGTTGCCGTGCCTTGCTCCTTGCATAATTCTGCCAACCTTTTTGTGTTGGCGCTGTTTCGGCCTCCAATAACAACCATAACATCCACTTGGGCGGCCAATTCCCATGCCGAAGTTTGCCGCTGTTCGGTAGCAGTACAGATGGTATCAAAAGCTTTTAGGTCCTCAACCTTTCCAACCAGTGCGTCAACGCATGCTTTGAAGTTACTCACTGATTGGGTGGTTTGTGCTATAATACCGACGCGACTAGCTATCGGCAGCTTCTGGATTTCTTGAGGCGTACTCACAACATGTGCGGTTTCATCAGTATAACCTAGAATAGCTTGTACTTCTGGATGAAGCCGATCCCCAACAATAACAACTTGATACCCTTCGTCCTTCAACTGTTTTGCCCAACGCATAGCCCTGTGCACGAAAGGACAAGTGGCATCAACAACATCGCAATTGAGTTCTTTCAGCTCTTCCATGACCTTCGGTGCAACACCATGTGAACGAACAATGACTACTCCTGAACTTACATCACCAGGTTGCTCAATGACCCCAACCCCTTCAGCCTGAAGCTGGGCAACAACCTGTGGGTTATGAATAAGTGGACCTAGAGTGTGTATCGGTTTGGCCGAGTCTACTTCGCTTATGGTTTTGTTCGTCAAATCTAAAGCACGTTTGACACCAAAGCAAAATCCCGCACCTTCAGCCAATACAATTTCCACCTTTCCCCCTCCCTTATTATAACTCCAACAGGTGGACTCTAAACAAGAGACCACCATGATTGTATTTCTCTGTATTCTTAATTATTCCTGCTTAACAATGAACGAAATTGGGAGTAAATCAATTCATTTCCGTGGGCGACGTCACTTTTGTTGGCTTTCTTCGGACCGCCTAGATTGACGGGTTTGCCAATTGTCACTTTAATGGGTCTACGTATGCGAGAAAGCTTAAATTCGTAAACTACCACTGGAATTACGGGAACCCCCGTCTTGATGGATATTAGAGTGGCTCCACCTTGAAGGGGCAAGAGTTCATCCCCGGTCTTATTTCGCGTTCCTTCTGGAAACATCCCCACGAGATTTCCTGTCATCACTCGTTCTTGAGCAGTTCTAATCGCATGGCGATCACCAAGCCCACGTTTTACCGGAAAAGCATTAACTTTAGTAAAAAGCCAGTTAAGGAAGGGGTTCTTAAATAATTCGGCCTTTGCCATAAAATGAACAGGTCTTTTAATGGCGACCGCAATGGCCACAGGGTCAAACCATGTGGTGTGGTTACCAGCTACTATAGCGCCAGCATTGTGAGGGATGTTTTCTGCACCCTCCACCTGTACACCCCAGATAATAGAAACAAGAAGTCGAAGGAATCCGACTACAAACTTGTACATCATGCTATATGTCCTCCTTGATCAGGCTAAGCAGCTTTTGAACTACTTCCGTAACATCTAAGGAAGTAGTATCGATCTCTATGGCATCCACAGCTTTTCTTAAAGGCGAATTTTCTCGAGTGGAATCGAGATGATCCCGTTTGCGAATCTGCTCCTGCAACTCTGCAAAATTCACGATCTGACCCCGCCTTACCATTTCCATTTGACGACGCCTAGCCCTTTCTTCTACAGTAGCCTGCAGGAAAATCTTGAAATCGGCATCTGGCATGACCACTGTACCAATATCCCTGCCGTCCATGACGATGAAACCCTGTTTCCCGATCTGCTCCTGGAGGGAGACAATGAACTCCCGCACCTTTTTATGACTGGATACGGTAGAAACGTGTGCTGTGATGGCTGGTTGTCGAATTGACTCACTCACATCTTCTCCATCAAGATAGATTAGATTACCTTTATCTCCTCCATAGACAATATTCAAGTCTAAGGAAGTGACCACCCTCATCAACGCCTCTTCATCGTTAAGATCAGTCTTACGTCGGAGAGCCTCTAAAGTAAGGGCCCTATACATGGCTCCTGTGTCCAAATAACGCAATCCCAACTCTTTGGCCACCAAGCGGGCGATCGTGCTTTTTCCTGCGCCAGCAGGACCATCTATGGCAATTCTCATAATAACTTCCTTTCTTACACTTCAACGCCCTGGGCCGCACAGTATCCTGTAGAAAAGGCAGCCTGCAAGTTAAAGCCACCAGTTACTCCGTGAATGTCCAATACTTCACCGCAAAAGAACAATCCTTTGGTCTTCTTTGATTCCATAGTCCGAGGATTTACTTCTCTAACGTCAATGCCACCAGCAGTAACAATGGCGGCTGAGATAGGAAGTGTCTTGGTAATGGTCAGAGGTAAATGTTTCAAGAGGTGGCGTAGAACAGACCGTTCTTCCTTAGTGATTTGATGGCAAACCTTATCTGGGGCAATACCACTCATATGTGTGATTATAGGAATCAAACTCTTTGGCAGCAGTCCGTCAAGGGAATTAGCAAATTGTTTGCGAGAAAATGCTTCAAAATCCCTAATTAGCCTCTGATCAAGTTGCTCGGCACTGAGTCCCGGTTTAAGATCAATCGAGGCCAAGATCGATGACCCGCTAGCGTTGAGCCAGATCCCAATCTGTTCACTGGCTGTAAGGACAATGGGACCGGTCAGACCAAAATGAGCAAACATTAATTCGCCAAAGTAACTCTTATTTCCTCCTTGAGGATTCAACACTGTCAGTTCCACATTTTTCAAACTCAGTCCAGAGAGCTCTGTGACCCACTTTTCTTCCACTCGTACAGGAACAAGGGCCGGCCGTGGGTCTACAACTTTGTGACCCAGGCTACGTGCTAGCGAAAGACCATCCCCTGTGGATCCTGTCCCAGGATAGCTGAGACCTCCAGTGGCAACAACCACAGCCTTGGCTGGGAAGAACTCTTTTTTGCCATGATGAAGACTCAGGACACCAGAAACGTGCCTGTCAAGGTCTATTTCAATGTCTTTAGCTTGGTGTCCAAAGTGAACTTTCGCCCCCTGGGTTCTGGCAAACCTCTCTAGGGCATTGGCTACCTCGTGGGCATCATCCGATTCGGGAAAGACCCTTTGCCCCCTCTCTACCTTGGCCTTAACCCCTAGATTCTCAAAAAAATGAATACAGTCTTGATTGGAAAAGCGGTGAAGAGCGCTATACAAAAATCTGCCATTACCTGGATAGTTTGGGATAAAGTCACCTATAGGCATGGCATTTGTTATGTTACATCGCCCCTTGCCTGAAATGCGGACCTTTGAAGCTGTGCGATCCATTTTTTCTAAGACATGAACATCAGCACCCCGTTGAGCTAAGAAGCCTGCAGCCATAAGTCCTGAGGCACCTGCGCCAATCACGACGACTTTAGCGGTCATAAGCTCACCGCCCCATAGAGGCTCTTAACTTCTCCGTTTGTCAAGGCTCGATATTCGCCTGGTCTAAGCCCACCTAGACGCAAAGGTCCAATGGAGATTCTTGTTAAATTAACGACCTTGTATCCTACCTTGTCACACATGCGACGAAGCTGCCTATTGCGCCCTTCGGTTATGCTAACTGTCAGAACGGAGTTTTCGCCATGGGGTTTTTGAACTTCTACTTTTGCTGGCTGTGTGCGTCCATCCTCCAAAATAACACCAGTGCGCAAACGATAGACTGCGTCCATGGTAACCTTTCCTTTTAGAGTTACTACATACGTCTTAGGTAGCTCAAAGCTAGGATGAGTCACACGATAGGCAAGTTCGCCGTCATTGGTAAGGAAAACGAGGCCCTCAGAATCAAAATCCAAACGCCCCACTGGGTAAACCCGTTCCTTAACGCCAGGCAATAAGTCAAGGACGCTCTTCCGATCGTATTGATCTTTGCTAGTTGTGATATAACCAATGGGCTTATTCAAGATGAAATACCTTTTGGCTTCTACACGACCTAAGATTTTGTCATCTACAACAATGGTGTCACGAGTAGGGTCTACCTTTTGACCTAGCGTGGCTTGCACTCCATTGACCTGAACCCGGTTCTCTTTGATCATCTCTTCGCAGGCTCGACGCGAGCCTACTCCCGCGTGAGCCATAACTTTCTGCAATCGTTCTTCCACGGGCGACGCCCCTTTCAGAACAATGATACCCAACTTTAGCATAAATCGCAAGAAAAAAGAGGACTCCGTCCAAAGAGGTTACTCTTTGGAGGGAACCCTCCCTGCATAAATTCTTTAGACCTTGTACGTGGACCTCAATACGCCGTTACTGGGACGTCCTTGAACCATTCCTTGAATCTGATCAATGAGATGTGGCGCCGCATCAATAAGCCGGTCGTAGATGGCATTTTGGTTAACTGGTAGCAGACGTACACTCTCCTTGCCTACAACTAAGAATGCTACAGGATTGAGGGCGATTCCCGCCCCACTGCCGCCGCCAAAGGGGTGAGCTCCCTCTGAGTTCTTAGACTCAGCGGCAATGAACTCACTTCCCCCTGCAGCAAATCCAAAGCTTACTCGGCTCACGGGGACTATCACTGCTCCATCTGGTGTTTCTACAGGATCACCTAGGATGGTATTAACATCTACCATGGTCTTCAAGCTCTCCATTGCAGTTTGCATAAGTCCTTCTATAGGATGTTTGTCAGTCATGGCTCTACTCCATTCTCTTAAGCTCGTTGATTATAATTTGACCAAGTCTGAAGTGGAATATGCAGTGGAGGTTAACCTGGACACTAGACTCGTTAAAGTTCGGTTGAACGAGAATTTCTGGGATCGTATTCAATCTATTCTTTGTACCTAGGCCAGTGAGGAAGGGCCCCATCAGTGCCCACACTCCTCCCACTCCAACAGCGGTCAAAAAGGGGTCCCCCACTCCAATTAGTACCTTAAGACTCAAAAGATCAATTTTCTGTAAAAAATTGTCGGCGAGGCGCAATCCCAACTTGGAACCTTTAACCATTGCTTCTACGCTACCGAAATTACGTTTTCGAATCCCTTGACTCATCTTCGCCAACCCTTTTTGGGGGATTGATAACAAAAAGCGGCCGATACCGAATTTAAGACGCGGCGTTACGTCTAAGCCGTGTGTTACCAGCTTAAACTCAACGGTGAATTGGATGACCAGGAAAAAAATGAGAAATAAAAAAAGACCGAGTAACATCATACCACCTCAACTCGGTCTTAATTTGCCATTATTTCCATTCACTTATGCCTTGAAGCGGAAGCTCATCGATACTGGTCAAACCAAAATGGGTAAAGAACGTCTCCGTTACACCATACAAAATGGGACGACCCGGTCCCTGTTTTCTTCCCACCTCGCCGATCAGCTCCCGATCCAAGAGACTATTTACTGCGCTATCGGAGCGGACTCCGCGGATTTGCTCTATCTCAGCTCTGGTCACCGGTTGCTGATAGGCGATGATGGCCAACGTCTCCAGGCTAGCAGTCGTAAGAGGTGCACTGATTACTGGTCGACCCAGTTTTTCAATCCAAGGAGCCAATTCTGGTTTGGTCACCACTTGATACCCTCCACCCACATTGCGGATTAGCAGTGCCCCAGAAGCATAGTATTGACGAATCTCTTCGATGACGCCCTCCACAACAGAGGCGTCAAGTTCAACAATCTCAGCAATGTCCTGAGCACTTAGGGGACACTCCGATGCGAAGATTAATCCCTCAATTACAATCTTTGCTTCAGACAATGTCATGATCGGACCTCCACTTCTAACTCTAATGGTTCTATGTCAATTTCTCCGAATGTTCTTGCTTGTACTAGGTGAACCTCGCCTAAACGGACGAGTTGCAAAATGGCCAAAAATGTCACCACAACTTCACTAGGTGAACTGCTTCGTGTTAAATCCGAAAACCTGGCCCGAGGTTGTCCTACCAACTGAAGACGCACTAACGCTATACGTTCTTCTAGGGAGATTCGCCCTGTGATAGTGTGAACTGGAGGCTCTTTTTGGAACTCCGTCAAAAGATGACCATACATATCACCGAGTTCACCAAGGGTCACATCTCCAACAATATTGATATAAACAGGACTGAGATCGTAGGCGGCCACAGCCTGTCCCCGTGGGAAATGTTCAGCGGCTTCCTCATATCGCTCTTGTAGATAGGAGGCAACCTCTTTGAAGAACTTATAGCGCAGTAATTGTTCAACAAGTTCGGCCCTGGGATCGCCTAAGTCTTCTTCGTGATCATCTTCTGTCGATTCCTGAGGTAAAAGCAGTCGAGACTTAATGCGAATTAAAGTTGCAGCCATCACCAAAAACTCACCGGTGATGGCCAAATCTTGCTCTTGCAAAGAATATAAATAGTTCAAGTATTGTTCAGTAATAGTAGCGATGGGTATGTCCCATATATCCACTTCATTTTGGCTAATTAGATCAAGCAAAAGATCAAAGGGGCCCTGGTACGCTTCTAACTCAATAACATATCCCATTACGTACTACCTACAATGACAGACGATTGATCAAGCTGAATAGGATGTTGTAGATAGGATTCATGATGTATCGAGAACCCTGTGTAATAATAAGGATAATAAGTAGAATCGGTCCATACGGGGCCAATTGTGAGAACTTATAAGCTAGGCGCCGTGGTAGAATACTCTCCAAAATATGCGATCCATCTAGAGGTGGGATGGGTATGAGGTTAAAAGCTGCCAGAACAAGGTTAATTTGAACATTAATGTATAGAAACATTATTAAAGGTTGGCCAAAGGAAATGCGAAGCATCTGATTGCCAAACAGACTTACAATATTATAGAAGATCCAAGCTGTAAGCAAATTAGCCAAAGGTCCTGCAAGGGATACCATCAAAGTACCTTGTTTCTTGTTTTTGAAGTACTGAGAGTTGATCATAACGGGCCGCGCCCATCCAACCCTAAATAATAACAGCATGATAGTCCCCAGCGGATCTAGATGCGCTAGAGGATTAAGGGTTAGGCGGCCTTGGTATTTAGGTGTGGGATCTCCTAATTTAAAAGCAGCATAGGCATGACCATATTCATGAACTGCAATTGCCAATAAAATAGCGGGAACCATCAAAATCATTTGTTCGAGACTCATCAACATCAAGAAAAACCTCCCAGTGATCAACTCCTTTCATGATATCATAAATTTAGTGCCCCTGCTAGCTTTAGGTGGCCTTCTCTCCATAATGCATGCCTTGGCGATCACAGCGAGATCCCCAACTAGCCAGAAAGACACCATCACGCCATATCTCCACGATTTCACATTGGTTTGGGCAACACTGGCAGACATATCCTTGATTTGAGAATTCGCTGTCGAGAATTCCCAATCCCATAAATCGAGTTGTTTTTTTCTCCAGCTCCAAGCGCTCCCTAGCCAGCTGGGCAATACCAATGGCCCCCATAACATCGTAGTCTCTAGGCACATGAACAGGAAGCTCTAATGCCTCCTCAAGAAAACGTTTCATACCCAAGTTGGCAGCGACTCCACCTTGAAAGAAGACTGCAGACTTAATTTCTTTTCCCTTAGCTACATTTGTTAAGTAGTTGCGGACCATAGCCCCGCACAAACCCGCCAAGATATCGGCCATTTTGTGCCCTTGTTGCTGCTTATGAATCATATCGGACTCTGCAAAAACAGTGCAACGACCCGCTATTCGCACTGGATTTTTGCTTTTTAGGGCCAAAGGTCCAAATTCTTCAATGGGAATATTCAATCTACTTGCATGCTGGTCCAAAAACGATCCAGTACCAGCGGCGCAAACTGTGTTCATGGCGAAATCTACAACAACCCCATCGCGCAACACAATGAGCTTCGAATCCTGGCCTCCAATTTCGATAATTGTTGAGACACTGCGATCTATACTTAGGGCTGCCATAGCATGTGCAGTGATTTCGTTTTTAATAACATCCGCTTGTAACATTGTTCCAGCAAGTTCTCGTCCACTTCCCGTAGTGCCTACTCCTATAATCTCCCATTTGCCTTCTGCTTTGAGGTCGCTTAAGCCAGATCTAAGTGTTTCAATTGGCGCTCCGCAAGTGCGAAGGTACTTCTTCCAAACCACAGATTGCGTAACGGGTTTTGCTGGGTCTACTAAGACAAAATTAGTGCTTACACTGCCCACATCAACCCCTAGATATACCTCTTGAGGTTTTGACATCTACCAACTCTCCTCCTCTGTAGCAAGTCAACAAAGGCTTCTAACCTAGTTTGAAAACCTGCTTCCCCCGTGTGTTCATCTACTACAAGGGATAATATTGGAATTTGCTTATCCTCACTTACCTTAGGTAAAATGCCTTGGGCAATAATCTCCGGCATACAGGAAAGGGGGAAAATGTGAATGAGCCCCGCTAAGTCCTCCTTAGCCAAGTCTACACTTCGAGCTATACTTTCCAAACCATGGCCACCGATAAAGCCACGCAAATAACCTGAAGCAGAGTGCTTGAGAGCACGCATGCTATAAAGGCCAAGTGCCTGCTTGAAAATGTGATCTTCCATCCATTCAACCAGGCTAATGGTGCGAACCACTTCAACTCCTAAGTAACCCAGGCGTTCTTCCAATTGAAAATTCACAAAGGGCTCCAATACAGTATAGATTTCTCCAATCAGCCCTACCCTTACGACATCAGATGCAATGCTGCCCTCCAATAGGTCCCATAGACCTTCTGTGCCCTCCGAGCGCACTTTGTTAATGCTTGCCATGCTTTGAGCTTGCCTAAGCTTCTGCAATTGGATGTCAAGAAATTTAGACGTCGTCCCATGGTCTTTTTCTCGAGGTCTGACCTTTAGTGATAGGTTCTCTAGATCTTCGACGACCTTCAATTTGGCCCAAGAAAGCCTACATCCGTTGGTAAAGCTGCCTATTTTTGCCTCAGAAAAAATCTGCTTTAAACGCTGCATAGCAACGGAGTAGTTGCCTTGGGGTACCTCTAAGGTAATAAACTCTACTTGCTTACCTAAGTCTGCTAAAAGACTCCTTTGGATCTCGGCATAGTATCCAAGACGACAGGGACCCCACCCACCGATCATGTAGACGCTGTCCGCCCCCTTTTCAATTCCTTCCAACATGTTACCGAGTATCGTTTTAAAAGGCAGACACGTTTCTTCAGGAGAATGCCTGCTTCCCCATTCCAAAGTGCGTTTAGTACCAGGAGGTGGGGTAATCGGCTCGTGACCTAAGCCCTGAAGTAGCGCTTCTATTGAAATATAAGCATTTCCTAAATGGGGAAAGGTTACTTTCATCCACTCTTTTTCCTTTCTAGTAAATCATGGAAAGCCTCTAGACGTGTTACCATACCTACTTCGCTTGTATGTTCATCCATGGTTAAGTCTAGGACTGCAATGTTGTTACACAAAGCGCGTTTCTTGATGAGTGTGCCAATTAGTGAATCCGCACCGCAACCAAAGGGGGCAATATTTACTACCCCATCGACTCTGTCAACGAAGTACTCAAGAGCTCCCATGGAGCGTCGTGCTCCATACCAAAATATTTGCTTCCTTACTCCTTTAACTAATTCCAAAGAAGCATTATCAGGAACTTGCGTAGCTGTATAAACAATGGCTCCGAGACCTTCTAGATGCCCGCGAATGTTCCCATTTAAAAAAGGATCATCCACTAGATAGCGCGGCCCTAGTAACAAAATTTTTAATCTATTTTCCGGTAAAATGAGTTCTTGGTGCTGAAAACACTCAAAAGCGTTCTGACTCTCCAACGCTTCTCTCCAAGCACGGTTTACCATGGGTCTAGATGCAAACTCAAGCCCGAGATGTAGGTAAGCGTGATCTAATGCCCGTTGACTCTTGCGGGCATCAATGACCGGGGAAAGTAGTCTCGTTGAACCAGGCACATATTGTTTGAGAAGATCTGGTAGACCCAGAAAATTTGGACAGGTATATTCTCTATTGGACACACTGACTATCTGAGGAACAAAAATCATCCCTACTCTTTGCCTCACTAAAGCCTCTACATGACCCACATAGATCTTTACAGCCAAGCAAGCCCCATCAACACAGGTAGAAAGACCCCACTCTAGAATTTGCTTATTAGTTGGTGGCGAGACCACTACTTCCAAGTTTAATCTTTCGAAAAAACTTTGCCACAGTGTATGGTAGTAAAAGTAGTAGAGAGCCCTCGGAATGCCAATTTGTTTGATATTAACGCCCCCCTTTTTTCTTTTTCACTTGTGCACGTATATCCCTAGGTTTGGTTAAGCGAGGTCTGAGAGCAACCTGAGGAATGGGGTATCGAAAGATAACCCGTAGTAACGCAGGTCCATCGAAGGGAAGTAAAGGCCAAAGGTAGGGTATCCCAAACGATTTCGTTAAACCAAAAACGAGAAGTGTAACTACTAAAGCTAGCCCTAATCCCCACCATCCCGCGACTATGGCTCCTAACAAAAGG
>WPCH01013466.1_pt1 | contig 16225 bp, 16 predicted proteins | sample 5399881 | NCBI WGS metagenome assembly WPCH01 (sample SAMN12869468, study PRJNA574797) | sludge metagenome | isolation source: wastewater treatment of pH5 | place: China:Beijing | collected 2019-05-20
CATGGAGCTGATGATCGTTGTGGTGATTATCGGTATACTAGCAGCAATTGCAGTGCCTGTTTATAATGGGGTGCAGGAACGGGCCAAGTATGGTGTGGGCGAAGCGAATGCGGCGATGTTGAACCGTGGTGTAAGACAACTTAAAGCGTTGGGCTATATTGATGCCACCAATAATTTAGTGGAGGTCAAAACGTACGATGGAAAAGAGGATCACCTAGCAGCGTTGGAAAATCTTCTAGACTTGACGCGAGCTGAAATTAAGTACGTCAAATTCGGCGCTATCACTAATGGTCCTTATGTCGTGGATATTACAGCGGAGTCGTTAGCAGTAGTTGCTCCTTAAATTGCTGTTAGGCATCCTCTGAGATCGGTTTGTCACGCCGGAGTCTTCCCCGGCGTGACTTTCCACCCATTTTGGTTTGGATGTGGGTTCGTAGTATACGTAGTCAAGTGTCACGAGGGGAGTGAGAGCGATGCTTAGAGAAGAGCAAGGTTTCACCTTAGTCGAGGTCGTTATAGCTTTAGTTGTCTTGTCCTTGGTGACAGTAGCCGTTGTCCGGATTTATAATAGTAATCTTCTTGGAATTATACGTAGTGGTAATCGGACTGAAGCCGTTTATGCAGTACAAGATTTTCTGGAGCAAGAGATTGCCCAAGGTCCCTCCGGCAGAGATGATCCGGGACTCGATAATCCTTCCCTCTGGATCAAGTTTCCTGATCGAGCTGATGCCATTGAAGTTCCTGGATGGACAATCACTGAGGAAAGTGAGGGTGAGGGCACAAAGTCATCAGCTACGGTCTTTATCCCCAAGCCAAAATCGAACGAGTAAGGGGTGAGTTAATGGTTAAGAGACCCGACGGTTTTACCCTGATTGAGCTTCTGGTCACACTAACAATAATAGGACTTGTCATTTCCGTGGCTTATTCCATGCAACACTATGGGATTGTGTCTTTTTCCCGGGGGGAATCCTTAGCCTCGCAGCAACAGAACGTACGGAACATTTCCAGAACCTTGTCCGATGAGATCCGCTTTTCCAGGAAGGTGGAGATCCTAGATGAGGTTCCCGAGTCCCAGAGTGCGAATGAAACATGTTTTTGGTCAACGGGGCAGAACGTGATGAAAAAGCGCGACACTACAGAGGAGGTATTCGTCGCGGGTAGCAACGATACATTCTACTCCCTAGAATTCGAGGCTGTGGGTGCAGACCCCCAGATGATAGACGTTATTGTTCGAGTCAACTCGTCCCACGGTTTGTACGAGTTGGAGACTTCCGTGCTTGGTTTGAATCTAAAAAGTGGGGATGTCAAGGGCTTAGATTCTGGCAGCGTGATTCGGATCAGCAATTGATGGCTTGTCTTTGATTGTAGCAGGGAAAGGGTTTGAGGTATGGAGGCTTTTGTCATAATCCTATTTTTCATCTTTGGACTCATTTTTGGGAGCTTTTTTAATGTAGTGGTTTATCGCTTGCCTAAGGGTCTTTCTTTGGTCAAACCTGGTTCTCAGTGCCCCAAATGCGGACATCGATTAACACCTAGTGAACTTGTTCCGATTTTGAGTTTCTTGTGGCAAAAGAGGCGCTGTAAGGTGTGTAAAGCGCCGATATCCTGGCGTTATCCAATCGTTGAGCTTGCCACAGGCCTAGGCTTTGCACTGGTGGCTTGGCAGGGTGCAAGCTGGACGGCCTGTATTGTTGGCATTGTGTTTTTCTCTATCCTTTTGATTTTGGCCCTGATCGATCTCGAACACAAATTATTACCGAATGTCTTGACCTTGCCCGGCGTTGTTATCGGTTTGGTATGTGCCCTCTTTGGTTGGACCCTGCCTTTATGGTGGAGTGTCTTAGGTGCGGTCACAGGTTTTGGCTTACTCTTTGCCATTGCTCTGATCTCTAAAGGCGGTATGGGCATGGGTGATGTTAAGCTGATGGCGTTCATCGGTTCTTTCTTAGGCTGGAAAGCAGTGTTTTATGTCTTGTTTGGTGGAGCCCTGTTTGGTAGCGTGGGAGGGTTGTTATACCTCTATATAACAAAGCAGGGTAAGAAGACGCCAATACCTTTCGGGCCAAGTCTAGCTTTAGCAGCCTTTTTGTACTTCCTTGTTGCTTAAAATGAGCATTGACACCATATGGAGGTGAGTTTGGTGAAATGGCATGATGAACGAGGATCGGCCTTGCTTCTGACTGTCGTTGTCGTTGTGGTACTGTTGTTTTTGGCAGGATCCTTGGGGGTCATAGCTATGGTAGAAAGTCGAATGGCCCAGCGAGAAGCCCAGGCTATGCAAGCCTACTACTTAGCCCGCTCTGGCGCGGATGCCATGGCCCAGGCCATCATTAACGATCCTGCTATACTGAAGGAAGACATACTAAATAGGACATCCATACCTAGTTCACTACAAGGAGGGCTGGGTGAATTTTCTGTCAAGGTTGTACCCGAGGGCGGCGGCTTTCTAATAGAAAGTACCGGGGTTGTTGGAGACATCGAACGCGTTGTCAGTCTTGTGCTGATTCAAGGCGCAATAGGATCTCCGTTTGAACATGCCGTTTTTACGATTGGCACGCCATCTAATCCCGATATTAAGGTGGACGGAAGCGCAAAGATTTCTGGACCAGTGGGGACCAAGAGCGATGACGTGAACTCTGTAGTTGTCGTTGGCGGTGGTAGCATTACAGGTGAGAGAGAATTCTCCTCTAAGTTGCAGTATCCGCAACCGAATTTCCCCGACTTTCCAGGTGATTTACCATCAAGACCAGACTTTAAAATGGAGTGGAAAAAAGACTTAGATTATCGAATCACCGAAGATGGGTACTACCAGAAAATCACAACGTCTAGTGGCTGGACGCTGAAGATTGATTTGCAGGGCGGAGTCCGGAAGCTTAGAGTCCGACAATTTACTATTGCAGGACCCATTGAACTGATAAATGTCGGTGAAAAAGGACGATTGATCTTGTATATTGATGAGGGTTTTTCCATGGGTGGAAATTATAATATCAATTATACTTCCGATGGCTCCAACAATCCAGAGACCCTAACCATCTACTATGCTGGCGGTCAGACATTCGGCAATGCCCAATTCAATCTCTGCGGCAATGTTGTGGTCAAAGATGCACCAATTAAACTTGGTAACGGTAGTAAGTTCCATGGCAGTATATTTTCCCAAAGCTCAAAGGATGTGACCATTGATGGAGCGGCCATTGCCGCCAATGGCATTGTTTATGCTCCAAAGGCGAAGGTAACTGTAACAGGAAGTGCACAAACCGGAACCATTATTGCCTCATCAATGGTAGTAAGCGGAAATTCACGTGTCACGTTCGCTGGTGGTCCAGATTTGGATAGCTTTCCAGAGGGCGTCCTAGGAACAAGCTTTGGCCAAGAAGGAAAGCATAGGTACTCGCGAGGCCTGTGGTCCGCTATGCGATGAAGGATCGGCTGTGGATCGTTGGTACACATTTTGAGGTGGACATAGGTTGCGCAATCCCTGGTTTGGAAGATGGAAATTGAGTTAAGCGATGTTTTCGATGCTGGACCCCGCAAAGGGTCCTGTTTGTTACGTTGAGGAGAGCAGTTTCAGCGACTATGGAAAATGATGCATTCATTCTTTGGCATGGTCGCGGCCGGCAATTGTGCGGTCAGTCGTCTGATCGCACGGGTGAACTATGTTAGCCATAATGAGTAATAAGACGGATAGCATTAACGCAGGTCGGAAGGCTTTCGTGGGGCCTGGCCCCTTTGAGAACCAGTTCCGTATCTGGCCAAGCTATCAACAAGAGCGCAGAATAAGCAAAACCGCTCAGGCTCTTTCATTGAACGTTTTCCTAGAAGATTTTTTCTGGAGCGCTTATTAGTTAGACAGGCAGTCATATTTTCCCCAAAACATGGATATCCTAGGACAAACGAGTCTTAGGAGTGGGATCCATGCCAGATAATAAACAGCAATGCAAAGGCCTATTGTGGTTATTGATCCTCATAGGCCTTTTTAATGTCTTGGATTTCTTCTTTACTACGGATCTTGTTGTCAATGGAACCCATCAAGAAGGTAACCCCCTGCTCCGCGGGGTGATGGGAACCGCTTACTTTCCCCTCGTCAAACTTGCTCTGATTCCATTGTCGCTCGCTTTCCTGTGGGGGGTTCGGCGGATCATTGTACCCAAGTATCTTAGGCTTGTGCAGTTTACCTGCGGGATCTACATTGCTCTAATCCTCTACACTTGGGTCACATTCTACGCGTAGCCGTCAAATGGCGCGGGGTCAGAAGTCGACTCACTCCGGCAAGCCAGTCATGGTCACCACAAACGGCACCTCGCTACACTCATACTAGGCCGCACTTTTCTGACTAGTCCTGCGCATCGAACGCAAGTAAATCATTTAGCACTTGCACTAAGGAACTAAGACGTTCAGCCATGGAGGAGACTTCTCCTATGGCAGCTGTTTGCGGCTCAGTAGCGGCAGCAATCTCCTGGCTTCCTCCTGCTAGTTCTTGCATGGACGTAGCTGCAGCGTTAATTTCCTGTCCAATACCATTGATTTGATCGATGATACCAGTCAGATCCTCTACTGCAGAAGTTGCCATCTGGGCTGTTCTTTGTACCTCCTCTGAGTTGGCATGGGTTTCTTTAACAGCCTCACCCGCATCTTCTTGGATTTTGGTAATCATCGTTGCAATATTCCCTGATGCTAGCGACACTTCCTCAGCCAGAGATTTTACCTCCGCTGCCACAACCGCAAAGCCCCGTCCATACTCTCCAGCCCTTGCCGCTTCAATTGCAGCGTTTAAGGCCAATAGATTTGTTTGGTCAGCGACCTGATTAATGGTCGTTATTATGTTCCCGATTTCATGCGATCGTTGGCCCAGGCTCTCCATTATACCCGCTGTTCGTTCGATACGGCTTTGCAGAGAACTCGTTAGCTTGGCCACGGATTCTACAGTATTACGACCGGCATTGGCCATGGACGACATATTCCGGGCAGTTTGATCGATGGTTTGAGTTTTTTCTGTAACGCCATCGATCACCTGGGAAAAGTCACTGGTAATATCCGCCACTTGCTCCAAAGATGCGTAGGTTTCCTCAGTGGATGCTGAGAGCTGTTGGCTGTCCTGCGCTAGATCATCAGCCACCGTCGCTATTCTTTTGGCAGCATCTGTAATTCTATGTGAGTTTTCTTCTGCTGTAATAGCTTGCTGTTCAGCAAAAACAATGATTTCATTTGACCTTTTGGTCAAGACTCCGGCCGCAACAATTGTAAAGATGAAAACCCCTCCTGTACGTATCCAAAAATAGACAGGAAAGGCAGAGTAAACTTGCGGCGCCAAGAGAGCGCCTATTGTATTACCGACCAAAATGACCCCGCCATAAAAAAGCACAAGGCGGAACTCAAAATACATGACAACGGCTAACGTAAATCCAAACATAGCGGCTATAATGGAGAAATTGCTTTCCAAACCGAACAGAAACACTAACAAGGCGGAGGTGAGTACAACATATATGTAACTCTTGAACTTTGCATGCTTCTTCATTTTACCTACATTGACTAATAAGAGAACCAAATTACCTACCAGAAAGGCAGAGCTTATTAAAATGCCCGAGCCTAGAGCAAGGTTTACGGCAAAGAAAACGGTATAGCACAGTAATAAACAGAAAAGAATGGCCTTGTCCACTTTGATGTAATTGTCGCTCAATACGCTGTTGGTCATAGACTTCGTCCCTTTCAGAATTTCATCACATTTTTCATCCTATCGGCAACTGCTTAGCGCTTTTCCAGACATCACTTCTACCTCATTTTAAAAATATCGACGTTCGCATGTCCTTTCCTACATATTTTACTAAACTTGGGGGATGTCTTCCGGTATATTCTGATATTTTGGACTATAGTACAATTACAAGTTTTTGTCAAGCTAGCTGGCGTATTTCTAATTGTTTATACTGACGTTTCGGTTACCTGTTCGACGTGGATGGTTTCTTATCTGCAACGCCCAGCTTGGTCAGCCTCACTTAAGGTAGCCGCATCGTCGCGGGAGGTCGCAAAGCTCCCTTATCCTCTCGCACTTCAAGGGATAAGCATCTGCAAGACGGGAAAGCTAAGTACAAGAGGTGGTGGTAGAATGAGAAAGATACGAGACAGAGTCTTACTTGGTATACTCTGCGGCATAGGTGGCGGTTTGGTAAAAAACGCTGTTGGCCAACTACTCGTAGAAAAAAACATTGCCGAGTACGGTGGACCAGTACGGGCCGCAGGTATGTTGGTCCCAGCGCATAAAATTGCGACCCCAATGGGCAGAATGGTGGGCTGGATAGCCGATATGTCCATCAGCGGGGCTCTTGGTGTCGCATCCGTCTACATCTTATCCACTACTGGGAAAGGCAAGGCTCCTCTGAAAGGCGCACTGATTAGCGGGGCTGCGGCTTGGACAACACTCTACGGGGTTCTTGGTACAATGGGGGCTACACAAGTTCAAAATCCCGCGCCGAAAACTGTTCTTAGCGAGTTTTTTGTCCATACAATTTACGGAGCCGTTACTGCCACAATTGCTACATATCTCGGTCATGAAGATCTTTATAACGGACAGATTCCATGGAGTCCGGTTGGTCTGAAGGAGCAAACAGGAGACACGCTCCCTTACGTAGGGGAAGGCAGGGTGCAAAGGTACCAGGTACAGAGACATTACATACCTAATCACGAGCATTGAGCGTACTGCAACGAACCGTAGCGGCACGAAGCGTCTTAGAACGTTAGTTGCGAACCAACCAACCTCTATATTAGCTCTACCGCTGATAGACCACACTTTTCTGACAAAGAAGGCTAAAATAAATGGTGTAGCTGATTCTTAACTCAGCGACAACCTACGAAGGCTCCATGTCTTTTTTCCAAAGCAAGATAAACGGCGGGGCTAGAAAGCTGACACTAAATAACGTCCCGCCTCTTCAGGATCTGTAACTGCGTTTCCTGGTCAAATAAGCGATCGTTTAAGACATCAAACCTCGCCTCAATCAACTCCCCTTGTTCGTCCATTTTGGCTTGGATGCTCTCATGTGCTACCTGGTTTTCTCGCTTAGAAGCTAGAAAATCGTCCTTGGTGACCATGTTCTCCTCGATAGAGGTCACTTTTCCTTCCATAGAGGTCATTTTCCCTTCCATAGAGGTCATTCTTCCTTCCATAGAGGTCATTTTTCCTTCCATAGAGGTCATTCTGTCCTCCAAGGAGATCATGCGTGCTTCGTTCTTGTCAAAGCGATCATAGGTTTGTTCCCTAAAGCTTCTAAGCTCGTCCTTGGTAGCGCTCGTTTCTTTTAGATCCTTCAACTCCGCCGCAATAAAGTCCAGCATTGTTAGAATTCTTTCCTCGTTCTGCATGTCCTACCTTCACCTCCTTTTTCCTAACATCATTATAACCGAAAATGATGTACATTCCAACCTGGAATTCCGAGGCATGTCCCCTCATCATGTGAAATGGGATTTTCTGGGGGGTACGTCCCCGCGTTGAGGTTTAAGACTCCTCACCAGGTTGAAAAAGAAACGAGGTAAACACAGCCAGGGCAACTCCGAAGAAAAAGTGCGCTACGATGGTCACAAAGACCCCAGAAGGATTCTGAGGAAGCTTTGCTTCCAAGGAAGGACCGATGACGGTTCCCATCAAGGCAACCCATACCATCATGGCAAAACCAATTCCCTTTAGGAAGAGAAAATCCAGCCCGGCGAATTGAATAAAGTACAAAAAAAGGACGCCTAAAAGACCAGTGACGGTCAAGTCCGCCACTGCTCCAATGACTACGGCCGATGCGGTGTGCAAGTATTGCTCCGGCAGAACATTGGTTGCTACAATCTGCCAGAAGACCACCTCCGTATAACCAAGCAGAAAGGCAAGGTAATTCACACCAAGCTTTACAGTATCGGCCAACACACCGATCAGCACCCCGGTTAAGATTGGACTGTCTTTTACCATCAACATCACCCCATGTACATGTATTTTGCCCAGATGTTAACAGCGTATCCTGAAATGATCCGCTTGCGATTTGAAAGCCACGTTTCCTCACCGACAACTCACATCGTTCTATAGGTGTCAGTCGCCCCTGATGCGGGGGCGTGTATTGTGACTGCAAGTGGTCAACTTCATCTAAGATGATCTTAGTCAAACAGACTAGAAAAAAACAGTTAAAGGTACCACAACCTGTAGGTACTTTGCTGTCTTATATCCCCCGGGCCATATATTAATCAGCTAGACTCAGGATTCTACTGGGTCTAGTCCCGTTATGCCAGAATCACGTTTTTTGTATAAAGTTAACATTCCGGAAGGAGTCGCAATATATTTGTTTAATTTAGGTAATAACAAAAGAATGAAACGAGGGGGATGATGTTATCGATCTAGTGGCCCATGTAAGACAAGCCGAGGAGGGCACTTGGGATCCTCCTCACTTATTAGGCGAGCACTTGAAAAGTACAGCGGTTATTGCCGCAAGGTTTGCTGATAAGTTTGCCTCAAGGGAATGGGGAAAAACAGCTGGTATGGCACACGATGCGGGAAAAGGTCGAGATGAGTGGCAACGTTATTTGCGGAAAAAGAGTGGGTTTGATGAAGAAGCTCATTTAGAACAAAAACCTGGGAAAATCCCACATGCGATTTTTGGTGCCACACTCATGCATGAGTTACACGGCGATGCCATTGGCCGGATACTAGCTTACTGTATCGCGGGACATCATGCTGGTCTTCCGGATTGGGAACCTGGAGAAGGTGCAGGACGATCTGCGCTAGAGTATCAACTGAGTCAAGGGCATGATCTTTCAGATGTAGACCAAGGTATTTTAGGAGATCTTCGAGCCAAGAAAGTGCCTTTACTTCCACCTTGGAAGTTTTCAAAGGGTCTTGACATGTCCCTCTGGATTCGAATGCTGTATTCATGTTTGGTTGATGCGGATTTTCTAGATACAGAATGCTATATGGATCCAGAAAGGTCAGAGCTTCGCCAAGGATATTGCTCCATTTTTGAACTCCTCGAACGACTCAATCAATACAACGATCAGCTCACATCAACAGCTGCTGACACAGCCGTTAATCGAATCAGACGAGATGTTCGCGATAAATGTGTGGCAATGGGTAAGGAAAGGCAGGGGATCTTTTCATTATCAGTTCCCACCGGCGGAGGAAAAACGTTGTCAGGTTTAGCGTTTGCTCTACAACATGCTGAAATCCATGGTCTGGATCGTGTCATTTATGTTATTCCGTATACAAGCATTATTGAACAAAATGCGGATGTATTCCGCAAGGCCTTGGGAGAGGATCAAGTTGTGGAGCATCATTCTAGTTTAAACGACGATGACGTAACCCCTAGGTCTCGCCTAGCAGCGGAGAATTGGGATGCTCCTGTCATTGTGACGACCTCCATCCAGTTTTTTGAGTCTCTGTTTGCAGCAAAATCCAGTCGCTGTCGTAAGCTTCACAATATCGTGCGGTCCGTTGTGGTTCTAGATGAGGCCCAGTTGGTTCCTGTGGATTATTTAGAGCCTATACTTGAAGCCATGCAACTACTCGTCGATCGTTATCGTGTGACTTTCGTAATCTCCACCGCTACGCAGCCTGCCTTAGGTGAAAGAGCAGTTGATGGAGCGCTCTTCAAAGGGTTGAAAAACATCAGGGAAATTGTAGGCAGTTCCGTAGACGTCAAAACCCTGTATGATTCTTTGAAAAGAGTGGAAGTGCAGTTGCCTGCCGACTTTAACAGTCCAACAACTTGGGAGCAAATTGCAGAGGAACTAAAGGAACATGAACAGGTTCTATGCGTGGTTTCCGATCGAAAAAGTTGCAGAGAATTACATGGACTCATGCCGGAAGGCACTTTCCATTTGTCGGCTCTAATGTGTGGTCAGCATCGTAGTGAAGTCATTGAAAACATCAAGGAGAGATTGATGCTGAAACAGATCGTGCGGGTAGTAAGCACTCAGCTTGTTGAGGCAGGTGTGGACTTTGACTTTCCACTAGTCTATAGAGCCATTGCAGGACTAGACTCAATTGCACAAGCAGCAGGTAGATGTAATCGAGAGGGAAGGCTTGCTACCATGGGAAAGGTAGTTGTCTTTGTGCCCCCCAAAAAGCCACCTTCAGGAATGTTACGAAAGGCAGCTGAGACCACTAAGAATATTCTATGCAGGTCTGAAAAGGATCCACTCGACCACGCCTTGTTCGATTCCTATTTTGCGGAACTATACTGGAAGGTTAATTCATTAGATACTAAGGGGATCGTCCAACTACTGACTCCCAACCCCCCTGATTTTGGCATCAATTTTAGGACTGTTGCCAGCAAGTTCGAGATCATTGATAGCAGTAAACAACGAACGATTTTTATTCGTTATAAAGGCAGCGATGCCCTAATCGATTTGTTGAAGTATAAGGGGCCGGATCGGAGATTAATGCGAAAATTGCAGAGATATACGGTGAACGTCTATTCTAACGATTTCTATCTCTTACTTCAACGGGGCTCAATTGAAGAGGTGCACCCAGATATTTATGCACTAACTTCGGAGGTGGAATACGACAAGGATGTAGGATTAATGGTCGATCATGTTGTTTTAAAACCAAGGGATCTTATGGTCTAGAAAAAGGGGGTGAAGAGATGCATAATTGGTGTTTAGAAGTATGGGGAGATTACGCGTGCTTTACGCGACCAGAAATGAAGGTCGAACGAGTCAGTTATGATGTTATGACTCCATCTGCAGCCCGAGCCATTTTTGAGGCTATTTTATGGAAACCTGCCATTCGATGGAATATCACCAAGATTGAAGTGATAAACTCCATTCAATGGATTTCAGTACGCAGAAATGAAGTTGGTAAAAAAATGCCTGCACCAACTGCCAAGCAGATGTCTGGTGACTTGGTTCCTACGATGGGGATGTTTATTGAGGACGAACGTCAACTGCGTGCAGGCTTATTCTTAAGAGATGTTCGATACCGCATCCATGGATACTTTGATTTACTTCCTGTGGAAGAAAGAGCAGGCAATATATCTACATCTGATGAGTTATGGGCAGACAGCGGAGAGGAGACTTTTTCACGAACAGATGAGACGGCAGCTAAGTACGCGGCAATGTTTGAAAGAAGGGCCAAAAAAGGGCAATGTTTCCATCGGCCATATCTTGGTTGCAGAGAGTTTGCCTGTTATTTCGAGTTAGTAGATCCGAAAACAAATCCGAGTAAGCCCATCTCAGTGAGCCGCGACCTAGGTTTTATGTTATACGATCTGGACTTTACAGCCGATCCAAACGAACCAATGCCTGAGTTTTTTCGAGCCCAGCTCGATCGGGGAGTTGTAAATACAGATCGGAGAGAAGTGGAGGTGCGAGGATGATTCTCCATGCTTTGCAAGATTATTATGAACGAAAAGCCGACGAACCTGATAGTGATATCGCACCATTTGGGTGGGAGCGCAAAGAAATTCCGTTTATCGTGGTATTAGGTGAAGATGGGGAATTGGTTGGGATCGAGGACATGCGCGAGGGAGAGGGTAGAAACAGGAAGGCTAAATCATTTCTTGTACCACAGGGGGTCAAGAAAACATCTGGTGTTGCTGCCAATCTTCTATGGGATGTGGCCGGATATGTGTTTGGTCTGGACTTAAAGAGCAATCCTGAGCGGGCCTCGCAGCAGAAAGAAGCATTTCTTGAGCGTCTGGCAAATGAATTAGGTAGCATACCAGTTGTTCAATTGGTGATCGATTTCCTTCAGAATGTTTCCCATGAAGAGCTGGAACGCCAAGATTGTTGGGCAGAAATTGCCAAGATAAATCCGAATCTCTCCTTTCGTTTGCATGGAACTAGCTCATTGATCTGTCGCCATCCTGAAATAGTGGACAAGCTCTCGACCTACCAGACATTAACAGATGATGGCCTTTTGGGAATATGTTTGGTGACCGGTAAATCTGCAGAGATCAAGACCTTGCACACAGCAATCAAGGGGGTTTACGGTGCTCAAACCATGGGTGCTAACATTGTGTCTTTTAACCTAGATGCCTTTAGATCTTACGGGAAATCTCAAGGGAAAAATGCGCCGATCGGTTCTGAAGCCGAGTTTGCTTATACGACAGCACTAAACACACTCCTAAGGAGGGAATCTAAGCAAAGACTCTTAATCGGCGATGCGACGACAGTGTTTTGGTCAAAGGAACAGACTACGTTTGAATCAGATTTTACCGCATTTTTTGAAGAACCACCTAAGAGCAATCCTGATTTAGGGATCCAGAAAATTCGAGCACTCTTTGAATCAGTACACACAGGTGCTTATCTTGAAAGCGAGGGGACGATTCCATTTTACATTTTGGGACTGTCTCCGAATGCTTCGAGGATCTCAATTAGGTTTTGGCAGGAAGGAACTGTATCTGATTTTGCTTTACGGATTAAACAGTATTTTGATGATTTTTCAATCACCAAACCTGCCTATGAACCAGAATATTATTCAATATGGAGGGTCTTGGTAAATATAGCCACGCAAGATAAGAGCGAGAATATCCCTCCGAATTTGGCAGGAGACTTCATGCGCTCGATTTTCGCTGGTACACCGTATCCAGCTACATTACTCCAGGCTGCACTACGCAGAATTAAAAGTGACACAGAACACCGGGTGAAACCCGTACGGGCTGCATTGATTAAAGCTTATCTTAACAGGTATTATCGAGTCCACCCTAATCAGAATTTTAAGGAGGTTGAAATGGAATTGGACACTAAGCAACCATCGATAGGTTATCACCTCGGAAGATTGTTTGCTGCCCTGGAGAAAATCCAAGAGGAAGCCAACCCTGGTATTAATGCCACAATTCGAGAACGCTTCTATGGTGCCGCTTGTGCAACCCCTGTAACAGTTTTTCCGAATCTATTACGTCTTAAGAACCACCACTTAGCGAAGATGGAGAACAAGGGCAGGGTGGTCAACCTAGAACGTCTTCTAGGCGAGATCATTGGGAAATTCGATGATTTTCCCGCACATCTCAATCTGCATGAACAGGGTCACTTTGCTATCGGCTATTATCATCAAAGGCAAGCGTTTTTTACTAAGAAGGAAGATTCCGAGACAGCGTAAGACTCTAAGAGGGGAGCGTTTTAGTGATGACTCAAAGTGCTATACAAAACCGCTATGACTTTATCATTCTATTTGATGTAAAGGATGGAAATCCGAATGGGGACCCAGATGCTGGAAATCTACCACGCGTAGATGCGGAAACCGGACATGGGCTGGTTACGGATGTATGTTTAAAGAGAAAAGTTCGAAACTATGTTGGATTAAGGAATGAGGAAAAGCCTCCATATGGGATATTTATCAAAGAAAAATCCGTGCTAAATAATACAATTGAACAAGCGTACATCGCATTGGAGATCGATTTAGAAGTGAACCCAGTGGATCCTGCTGATGGTACCAAGAGAAAGAAACAGGGCCAGGCACAAGGAACTGAGGTTGATCGAGGTAGAAGATTTATGTGCGAAAACTTCTATGATATTCGGACATTTGGAGCAGTGCTATCTACAGGTGCCAACGCAGGCCAAGTACGTGGCCCAGTTCAGTTCACCTTTGGTAGGTCGATTGATCCCGTTGTTGCTCTTGAGCACAGTATCACTCGTATGGCGGTCACTACCGCGGCGGATGCAGAAAAACAGGGTGGGGACAATCGAACCATGGGACGCAAATTCACTATTCCATACGGATTGTACCAGGCTCACGGTTTTATTTCTGCTCCTTTAGCTAATCAGACGGGCTTTACAGTGGATGATTTGGAGATTCTGTGGGAAGCACTCGAGAATATGTTTGAGCATGATCGCTCTGCCGCTAGGGGCTTAATGGGCACAAAAAAATTAATCGTCTTTGAACATACATCGAAAATGGGAAATGCTCCAGTACAACATCTTTTTGACTTGGTAGAAGTGGAACGAAAGGACCACGCCAAACCAGCAAGAGATTTTAATGATTACACAGTGTCTATTGCTCGAGATCAATTACCTCAGGGTGTAACTTTACTAGAGAGGCTGTAACATGCCCACTCCTCATTCTGATAACGATTTGCTGCATCTTTCGGGTATTCAGCACTTCGCCTTCTGTCCGCGCCAGTGGGCCCTGATCCATATCGAACAGCAGTGGAAGGATAACATTCTCACATTCCAAGGACAGGAGCTACACCAGACAACGAACGATCCCTACTTTACAGAAAAGAGAGAGGATACATTAATAACAAGAGCCGTTCCGATCGTTTCTCATTCCTTAGGGCTGTATGGTGTGGCTGATGTCATCGAATTCCATAAGACAAAGGGGGCAGGCGTTAAGCTTAAAGAGAGGGCTGGGGTTTGGTTGCCTATTCCTGTTGAGTATAAGCTTGGTCGTCCAAAGCCGACCGATTGCGATATTTTGCAGTTGTGCGCACAGGCCATGTGTCTCGAAGAAACCTTTGGTGTGATGCTGGATGAGGGTCATATTTTCTATGGAAAGACACGGCGTCGCCTGGATGTGCTTCTAGACAACAACCTGAAAAATAGAACAAGGGAAGTCTGTGCAGAAATGCATACAGCTTTTTTGTCGGGGCAGACTCCTAGGGCGAATCATACAAAAGCATGCGAAAAGTGCTCTCTTGTCGAGCACTGCCTGCCGCAGTTGTCAAACAGAAGAACAGTTCATCAGTACCTAACGTCGGCACTTTCCGATTAATACAGGTTTCGGATTGGGGTGATTGGGGTTAGAAAACTACTAAACACATTGTATGTGACTTCGCCAGAAGCCCATTTGGGGCGGGATGGAGAAAATGTGGTTATTCGAATTGATGACGAAATTCGATTTCGGATTCCTGTGCACAATTTGGAGAGTGTTGTAACTTTTGGGTACACGGGAGCCAGCCCTGCATTGATGCATCTTTGTGCAAGCAGAGGTGTTGCGCTGTCGTTCATGACCCCAAGCGGGCGATTGTTAGCCAAAGTGGCTTCACCGGTTCAAGGAAACGTTTTGTTGAGAAAAAAACAATACGATTTGTCTGACGATCTGGATACAAGTTTGCTCCTTGCGAGAAACTTCGTGTTGGGAAAGCTAATTAATTGCAGAACCGTATTGCGGAGATTTTTGCGCGACCACAGCCAACAAGTCGGAATTAAGGAGACTGCAATTGCGGTAGACTCATTATCGTTCCAAATTGATAAGATCATGATGGCAACCACTCTAGATCAACTGCGCGGAATCGAAGGTGAGGGTGCTAGGACTTACTATAGTGTATTTGACAACTTGATTTTGGAGTCGAAGGATACCTTCTTCTTTCATGGGCGTAGTAGACGCCCTCCGCTGGACTTTACAAATGCTATGATGTCGTTCTTGTATAGTCTTCTTGCCCATGACTGTGCTGCAGCCTTGGAAACCGTAGGACTAGACCCCCAAGTGGGATTTTTGCACCGGGTTCGCCCTGGCCGGGCTAGCTTAGCTTTGGATTTGATGGAAGAGTTGCGACCTTACCTAGTGGATCGACTCACACTGTCACTCATTAACAATCGTCAAATCGACAGAAGGGATTTTGTTACCAAAGAATCAGGTGGAATTTTGATGACTGATGAGGGTAGAAAAAAAGTGATTGATGCATGGCAGACCCGGAAACAACAAGAAGTTATGCATCCCTATTTCCAAGAGAAGTTTGAAGTTGGGCTAATTCCACATGCACAAGCCATGCTTTTAGCTAGGTGCATCAGAGGAGATATTGACGGGTATCCACCATTTCTAATCAGATGAAGGTGATAACCAATGATGGTGCTTGTAACTTATGATGTAAACACCCAAACTCCTGACGGCAGAAAACGATTAAGGTTGGTGGCAAAGACCTGTGTTAACTACGGGCAAAGAGTTCAGAACTCGGTGTTTGAATGCTTAGTTGACCCTGTTCAGTTTGCGCAATTAAGGAAGCGTTTGGAAGAAACGATCGATCCAGAAAAAGATAGTCTTCGTTATTACTACTTAGGGAGCAATTGGAAAAAAAGGGTTGAGCATGTCGGCGCAAAACAAGCGTACGATCCGGAGGGAATAATCATGATTTGATGGCATGCGAACCGTAAGCGCACATGATTTCCCTAGGCGGTTCGCAAAGCCCTTTGCAAAGTACTTTGCGCAAAATAGACTCGATTTTCGTTCCATGATGAAGAGAGAAATTTTGGGGTTCTCGAAAATGGCTCATGAAACAACGATCAATAAGCATTTTGGAACCCCCACAGTCGCCCCTCGTGCAGGGGCGTGGAT
>WPCH01303020.1_pt1 | contig 16203 bp, 7 predicted proteins | sample 5399881 | NCBI WGS metagenome assembly WPCH01 (sample SAMN12869468, study PRJNA574797) | sludge metagenome | isolation source: wastewater treatment of pH5 | place: China:Beijing | collected 2019-05-20
ACAGCTTATGAGCGCTAGTAATTGGTGGGAACGGACTAAAATTGAATGGAAATTAAAAGAGAAGTACCGCTTTGAAGTGAAGATGCTCAAAATTTACTTATTCCGTATGAATATTATTATCGAAGATATGGAAGAGGAAGATTACGAGTGTAACGCTAGTGATCTAGCTGAGATACTTGTTGAGGACTTCCTTGAGCATATACGCTCTAAAAATAGTATGGAGCAGCTGTATCAAATCTTAGAGAGTAAGAAACACTATACAGACTATGAATTAGAATTTAATGAAAACGATGAACGATACGGAACAATTGACGTGAAGATTGATAGAAGGACGTTAAGAAGAATTGAAGTGTTTTTTGCAGATATGGCTCACACTTTTCCAATGCACGGTTATACCGCAGATAAACTAATCAACATTCTGATGTGTGACTACATGAAGCATTACGCTGCAGAACCTGGAAAGAAGTTATCTTTGTTAAAACGGAGATTTTCATAATGTTTAAGATTCCTATTTTCAGGATGTTTAAAATATGAAATCTTTGACCACTCTTGTAATAAGAACTGAAAACAGGAGTGATAACATGGGATGGATTATTTCTGGTAAAGGAAGAAAGTCAAAGCTCTCCAATTTTCTGGAGAAAAATAAAATTACTCAACAGGAGTTAGCGGAAAGAAGTGGTGTTAGTAAATCTACAATTAGTCGTGTGTGCCAAGGAGATAAGTTTTCACCAACTATGAAAAATGCACAAAAGATTATAAAAACATTAAAGAAATTAACAAACAAAGATGTACATTATGATGATTTTTGGATGTAGCTCCGTTAAAAACGGGGCTATTTATTATTAGGGGTGATTGTTGTGTTTTTGGACATTTTTTTACTATGAAAAAATGTTAGGGTAAAAGTGTCAGTCCGTCCTAACAAATTTAAAAAGCTTAAAATCCCTTGAATACAGACTACAATCGATTAAAAACGTAAGAGTTTGAATCCCAACTTCAGCGTACAAGTTTTACCATCATAATTAATATAATTCATCTCTTTATTTTTGTTAGGACGGACTAACAAAAATAAACGGAAAAAGGGTTCGCCAAAATTTTGACGAACCCTTTTAAACTTACTTTACATACACATAGGCTTCACTTGCTGTTACATAGTATGTTTTTCCTTTGCTATTGTGTACTTTATATTGCGGTGAACCATCTACATTTACTTTCGCATCAATTGTAAATCCTAATCCTGCATCTACAGAACCAGCCACATCTTTATCCTGCCAAGATGGAGCATCATAGAAACGTAGATTGTTAACTTTTGAAACAACACGCTTTCCAACAATAGAAGAATCTACTGTGCTTTTCTTATTAAACTTCACATAAGATGGATCGTTCTTAATCCACTGATCTCCACCAAGATTTAACCAACCATCCTTTTCCGCCCACACAATATAAGATTCTGGTTTGTTTAGTTGACGAATTTTAGAATAGCTTGTACCTGGTCCCTTACGTAAGTTAACGTTGTAACCTTCAATATAGGCGATACCGTCTGTTACTGCTGTTGGTACTTCCGATGGTTTAGATGGCTTCTCAGGAACAGAAACATCCACACTAGAATTATTGTATGCTCGTTGTACATCTGCTCTAAATTGAGCTTCTGAAACACCATGAGACTTTAAGTAATCATTTGGATCTTCATGATCCGTACCACCAAGGTAATGAGTTACATCACTATGTGTCCACAATCCTTTTTCTACAGATAACCCACGGTCACGTAAGATTTTAGCTAGTAACTTAACGTATTTGTCATAGCTGCGTTTGAATTTTGTATAGTCCGCTGTTTCGCATAACTCTACATGTACAAAGCGTTTATTAGCACCAGGACCGCCACCATAAGCAATGTATTTTGTATCAGCAATTTGGATTGTTTCATCCCAATCGACTGCATAGTGAACAAATGCATTTCTCCATGTACGAGACTCATATTTTTGAATGTTAATAGCTGGAGCTTCTGGAGTTGCTGTAGAATGCGCTACAACGCCCTCATAAGCACCTACACCATAACGGTAAGGTTGTTTCGGTAAATCAGGAATAATAAGCGTTCTATCAGCAAAAGCACTTGTAGCAAAAGAAACAGCAAGTACTAGAATCATAAGTAACGAGGTAATATGTTTCATTGTCTTTTTCATTTAGCATCAACATCCTTTTTCATAATTTTTGTATGGTCAAATAATCCACTTGCTGATAATCCAATGATGATTCCCTGGAATACATTTGTTTTGATATCTCCGCCCATAAATAAAACGCCTAGCATAATGCCAAGCGTTAAATTTAGTAACGGAACATATTTTGTTTGTAATCCAATTGTTTTTCCAATCTGTGAAAGGCCTACTACAATTCCAATCATTACAGTAATTTCAAACATTACATACCACCTCCTTTCAAAAAGAAAGTGAGAGCTGCTCCAACAATTCCACCGACAACAAGTCGTAAAATCCAAGTAGTATTGGCACTGATTTTATCTAGTTGTTTATTGATGTTATCAATATCTTTCTCATTGCCTGTTGTACGCATTTCCAAACTTTTGATATCAAACCTTATTTCTTTGATTTCTTGCTTCATTTCTTGTACATCATTTTTTACATCTTGTAATCCTTCCACTTCAATCACCTCATCTCAAAATAAAAAGAAGCATAATTATGCTTCTTTACGCTGCAAAATAACTTGGGTCCATTCCAAATATCTCTGCAATATCTTCTTCGCTTCTATCTTTTAGGTAAGATTCAGTTGTGGAAATATCAGAATGGTTAGCAAGCGATTTTAATTTTTCAAGTGGAACACCTTGTACTTTTAAATTATCTAATCTGCTGTGACGGAAACAGTGAGGATTCATTTTAAATTCCTTCCCTTCCTTTTCGTTCAGCATCTTAGCAAATATGTCGCACCAATAATTAAATACACTCTTGTTCAATCTTTTTCTCTCACCATTCTTATAAACACGCACAAACAAATCTGGAATAGTATCCTTACCTCGTTGTTTTATATATAAACGAATGCATTTCTGCACCCGGTGATTGTAATATAATCTAAACTTCTTACCACGTTTCCCTCGTACCACATTTGTATAATAGTTTTCTGTTAACCCTTCTTTCTGAACCTGGTAAACTTCGTTCTTTCTAGCTGCGCTGTAATAAGAAAGAGCTAAATACGTTGCTAACATATATTTTTCTTGTGCAAGTAATTCATCGATTAGCCAATTAATCTGGTCCTCATTTATAAATGTAATGTCTCGAATTGGATTCTTAGGTAAACCACGAACCCTTGAGCCAACGTTGAACTCGTAATTATAATCATCATCGTCAGCACAAAACTCAAGAGCTGAACGTAATGCACTCATCAATCCATTCACACGTGCATTTGACATTCCCATCTCTTGAAAGATAATAGATAAATTCCGAATATCTTTACGTGTTAAATCAATAAGCTTCTTATTTTCGAAGTGTTCATGTATTAGAAACAGAATAATTCGTAAATCCCAATTGTATTGCTGTAAAGTGCTGGCCGCTTTTCCTTGTGCTTTCTTTTCAATGAGAAAATCTTTGACTAAATTTTTATTTTCTTGGCTAACATGCTTTTCATAAATTGCTTGGTCTACTATTCGTTTCACACTGATCATCTCCTAAAAATAAAAGAGAAGTGAAATCGCTTCTCTTGATTGATGAATTGAATTAAAGCCTTATTTTGTGCAAAATAAAAACAGCTTAGGGCTGCTCTAGTTTCTTATTTATTAGTTGTTGTAATAACAATTCTTCTAACTTCGCAATTCTTTCCTCTTGACTAGCTACTTTTGAATTGAGATTACTTATTTCTTCATCATGACTATCTTGAGTACGTTTAATTTTCTGGGTAGAGTCGACATTAAGTGAAACGAGCGTGTACAAGTTTATTCCATCCCCTAAATCAGAATGGAATGTTTCGTCTGTATCCTCCAGAACAAGTCCGTACTGTAAAGGAATATCTGCAGTAGTATAAATCTTATCAGTTCCTACCGCCCCTTCTCTCATTTGATAAAGTTTTTCTACGTCACTCTTGAAGTTGTACTGTTGTACTTTCAACCCCATGATTTTTTCTAAAGAATCAATTTCTAAATCTCTAATATTAGCTTTAATCGTACGGCTACTACGGTTTGTCAGAGAAGTATACGATATGTTACCAGCTTCTAGGCCTGCTGTAGGGGCGCTCTCCCCTGTAGGGATTAATTGTATTCTCCCACTGTAGCCAGAAACGTGAGACGATCGAATACGAACAAATGCAAGACGCAAATCAGCGTTGTTGCCGTCATCCTCAAGTGATGTCTGATTTTGCCCTGATGGAGCACCGTTCCTTACAAAATTAAATACTCCGTTGCCGGCGAACCTATGGAAAGTTTTGGAGTCAGTCCAAATGGAAGTACCAGCTGTTAATTGGACTGACGACGACGCATTAAGTGCTATTGGTTGAGCAGATCCTACTGAATCCGTCTCGATATTAATCCAACCATTTTTACTACTCTTAATCCAGATTCTGTGGTCTCCGTGAACATTAAGAGATCCCGTCTCGAAGAATCTCACCTGAGAAGCATACTCGAATGTGTTATTTGATTGGTCTACACTACCGACTATTCCTATCGATGACTCAGAGCTAGCTCCTGATTCGTTCCCGTTAGCATCTAGAAAAGTAAAATGATAAAATGCAGATGATCCGACCATACCTTTAGTAGATGAATTACCTAGAATTAAACCAGGTGTAATTGCTTTAGTGTAATTGGAGTTAAAGAATTGCAGTTGAATACGGGAGGTACCTTTGTCGTACATCTCTAGATATTGTCGATTGAGCTTAACATATCTATTCTCTGTATTAGGAGCAGTCTTAATAGTAACACCTACAAGTTCCTGCGCTTTTAAGTGCTTCGCTTCGATGTACCCATCTAACATTATCTTGTTTGCTTGGATCAGTACGGCTTGAGCTGTTTGGTTAATCGCAGAAGCTATCCCGCCTGCTTCTACTTTCGAGATAATTTGATTCTTTAGAAGAGTAATAGAGCTCTCATGCGTATCTACTATGGCTTTACTTCCATATCTTCCATCTGATTCATTTTTCTTGTACACGTCAGTTGCTAAGACTCTTAGGTCAATCTTGTTGTTAGCCTGCTGTATAGAGGACTCAATAGTTGAAATCTTACTGTCATATTCCGATGTAGCAACTTTCTTAGCTACTTCACCTACTAGAGCGTCATAGTTCACATAGTCCTGTGGATGCTCCATGAAAGCAGAAGCGTTAGAGCCGTACTGTAGCATTGGTTGAGATACCCAAAGCGTACCGTTTCTTCTGATCCATACATCTGCTCTTAGTACAGTAATAGCGGTAGCAGGTGCTGTGATTTTAACCTCTGCATATACCCATTTGTTATTAACTAATTTAGGTGCTAGCTCTGTTTGTACTGAAGTAGAGCCAGTTGAACCGTTGAAGAATTGAAGCTTAATAACAGCCCCGTTGTCAAGTAACGCTTTATCTTGCACATAGAACCAAGCGCCAAACACATAGTCACCACTACTTATAGAAGCAGGTATGTTTTGAGAAATACCCGTGTAACGGTCTGTAGTGCCTGCACCTGTGACAACGATTTTAGCAGAGTTGTAGCCTTCTCGGTTTCGTGTTGCTTCTGCTACGATACTTCCCCCGATACCTGCGGGAATATTGCTACTCCATTTGTCAAGGCTTGGCGTTCTACCTGTAATGATACCTGTAGTCGGGTGGATCGTTTTAGTTTCGAAAGCTGAGTTTCTTAGTTCGTTCTCTGCACCGAGATTAGCGATATAGTCAGTCATTTCAGTTGTTTTAACTCTCAGGTCAATTTGATTATTCATTTGCGTTATTGTAGTGCCCTGCTGTGTAATCTGCGTTGTATGTTGCCCTACAGTTTGACTAATTGAATTAACACTTGAGACAGTGCCATCAAGCGTCTGCTTAATCTCATTGCTACGAGTGTTAAGGTCATTGAATTGGTAATTGCCTGCAAAATCTACTGTAGAGCGATTCCACCCAGTAGCAACCGTTCCTAGCTCCACTTGTGGCAGTCTGTAATAGATGTCACCGTTATGGAATAGTGCTAAACGCATACCACCCGTTGTAATGCCTGCTGTAGTCGGTCTAAATGTTCTTGTTATACGTGTCCATTTCCCTGCTTGTAAGTCTGCTTGTTCGCTTGCTGATAATGTAACATCTTGGTATTGCACACGTGTACCTGAAGCGTTGAAATACTCCATAATGTAACCCATTTTAGCCTTAAATGTTGACCAATTGGCTGTAGGAACGTACATCCACACACTCCATGTATAGTCCTTATTTAAGGCTACTGGGAACTTATTAGAGTACAGGCTAATAATACTGTTTGGGTCTGTATCTGCTAAGTTTGTACGATTAAAGCGCGCTACTGCTCCCCTTGGTTCATCAGCCCACGGATTTTGGAAAACTAAAGTAGTTGTATTAAAACCTGTCCATCCATCAGGATAGCTACCAGTTGGACGCTGTAACATATCTGAGTTGTAAATGATGTTAGCCCCTGCAATCCCTGAAGCGTCAATACTTGTCAGTTTCATGCTATTTTCATCTGTAGTTTGTTTAATCTGATTCGTTTTACTTTGAATCTCTACTGAGTTTTGTCCCCACTGAGTCGGTAACGATCCATATTCAAGCTTTAACTTTCTAATACGCATTTTCTTGCCGTTAGAAGTAGCTACCCTTGGGAAACGTATTCTTATCATGATTCCTTTAGTATTCGCCTTTAGAGTGAACGAGTGAGAAACCCTAGCCCACACGTTTGCAGTATTATTGTGTGTTTTTATCTCTGCTTCAGACCAACTAGTCCCGTCATGTTGGAATATAATTGTTTGCGTACCTGCTAGATCATGTTGCAAGTCCATAGAAAGAGTTAGGTTATCATTTGCTTTGAAGCCGTGCATGTTGTTTAAGGCACTGCTACCAATTTGGTAAAACGAGTCTGTGTAATCTGAGCAAGTCATAATATAGTAATCTTCAAAAAATCCACCTGTAGCCTTATTTAATAGATAGTTTGGTTCATCTAAGAAAGAAGGAAATTCATTGTTCGCTGAAGACTTATCTAAAAAGTTTTCACCTGCGTAAGTTACTGTCTCAGTGAGAGCGTTAATAGTGGAGATATTCCCATCAACGTCACTGCGTAAAGTATTACTCTTTTGTTCAAGTGTTGCTGTTTTTCCTTCTAATGTCCCTGCTCGGTTTTCTACACCTGTTACACGGTTAGAAACGCTGTTAATGTCTGTTCTTAGCCCTGTAGCCGTCTGCTCGATAGTTGTAGTCTTTTGAGTGTATTCGTCAAGTGTCGGGCTCGGTGGGGAGTAAGGAACTGCTGTGTTACCTTCAGTAATCATGACTTCTGTGAACTCACAACCCTTATCACGTGTAGCACCTGATTGTCCTGCGTATATTAATACTTTTGTTGTATTGACATTTGTCTTCTTGAAAGTATGAGTGAAGTAGCCACCCGCTTGAATGTCTACATTAGTAGCGACACCGTTTGTATAAGGGTATACAGTAACCTTAGTGTCGGTACCTTTAGTAAATGTAATACGAGCAGAGACAGTATACTCTCTATCCATTTGCATTTCTACAGGGATCTGAACGTAATTATAATTGTCGCTTGCATCACCTGTATTTTTAGGATTAAGAACCATTTTGTCACTGCTTGCTTTAACTAAGTTATTAGAACTAATCTTTCTATTCTCTACAGCAGATACACGTGAGATAGTGCTGTCTACTGTTTGTATTAGCTCGTTAGACTTCTTAATGATTGTAGCGTTATCCTCGGGAGCAGGTCGCCACGTATATACTTTAGTCCCTATAGTTGCCTGCATTTGACTTTGTTGATACCACACTGAAGCCCCTGTATTATCGTTAGTTTCAAACCTCATGTAGCTCTCTGTAACGTTTCCACTAACTGACATCATATCAGCCGTTACAGTAGTTTCAACGTCTAAGCGTGTCCATTCACTACCTACTTGGAAGTTTTTCCCGTTGTTACGTCCTCTGAAGAAGTATGTTACAGTTTTTGTTGTTCCTGCGGGTAATCCCTTTAAGCGTGCGTAAATGCTTATGTTAATAATGTCTCCTACTTTAACAGCAGCTCTGTCAACTAAGTCTTTAAAATTGTAACATAAGCTAGCCCAACTACTTTGCGTTTCACATACTGCATTACCTTGGTAGTTATCGCCTGACATTTTTGTTCCTACACCCTTAAACATCCAACGAGTAGCAGAAACGTAATCCGTCTTAACTCCCTCTAGTGTCCCTGCGTCAATTAGCAAGTTAGTAACGTTGTCGTTGATTCCTGAAACAATTGTTTCTACAGCAGTCAGCTTCTGAGCATTCGTATCTATTGTGTTAATAATCTCGTTTGTTTTCTGTGTAAATTGTTGTGTTGTAGTCAATTCTTCAGGCGAAAGCTTCCAAGCTGTTACTTTGTTTCCTTCCTCAATCTGACCTTTAAACAGTTTTATACTTCCCGTTAAGTCCCTTGCTCCCTGCGTTACATTGACCGACCTAATTTCCTTATCATTCACTTTCACAACAAATACAAAGCGTTCGTTTAAGTAGTCCTGATTAAGCGTTATTTTGCCATCAATACGTCCACTAAGGTACTGAGTAGTATTATCCATGAAAGTAATACCTAACTCCATGCCAAGCCAAGGGTTAGTCCCTTTAGCAGTGATTTTACCTGTGAAGTAAACAGAGATAGTAAGTTCTTTGTTTCGCAAGTCATATTTAGGGTGAGGCGAGGGAACAACTTTAAAGCCGTTAAAGTTCCCAGTAGCAGAAGGGTTATTGAAAATCTCTTCAGTTCCTTGAATCATATTGACTGAGCCAATGCTCATACCATCAAAGCGTCCTGTCAGTTCTTCAATCTTCTGCACAGATCCGTTAGCTGTTTGCTCAATCGTATTCGTTTTAGTTTTAAGGGTTGAAAGCTCACCCGTAGCAGTGTTAATTTTCCCTTCTGCGTCAACCATACGATTAGTAAGCCCTGTAGCCGTTTGCTCAACCGTAGTAACACGGTTATTCGTAGTTGTTAAATTCTTGTTTGTAGTGTCGAGACTTGACTGCTCCGCTTTAGAATTAATAGCGTTAGCGTTACGAGTAATGTCTGTGCCCATATCAGTGAATTTCTGAACGTTACCCGCCTTGTCTGTCTCATATACCTGCTTCCCTACAGTGTTTTGATCAATGTAATCTCTCGTATATACACCTGACTTATCTGCTTTATCTAACAGCTGTTGGTCAATCCAAGTCTTATCTACTTTTTTCCCAACTGTAGTAGTTAAATCTGTAATACGTTGCTTTTCGGTGTTAATGTTGCCCTGAAGCTCGGACTTAGTAGAGGTTAAAGCGTTCTGACCTGTTATAATATCCTGCTTAGCTTTTGTAATATCATTCTGAGCCTGCGTAAGAGCCGTATTAATTGGTTTAGTGTCAGGAGATACAATTACCCATGCCCCGCCCTTCCAAAGCTTCAGAACCTTGTTATTAGGATCGCTTGAATCACTCCAAAGTGTTTTCCCATCCTTTAGATTAGTTGTAGGCGGTGTTGGCTGCTCAATAATATCTACAGTGTTCTCTTTCGCATACTTAAGGGAAGCGTCTGCTATGTCCTTTGCTGCCTTAGATTCCTCTAAAGATTGATCAGACTTTATATTTGCACTGTCGATAAGTGATCCTTGTTGATTAACCTTATCTTTTAGGGCTTCAAAGATACCAACAGGTACTTTGTCTTGGATTTTAGATAACATTTGTTGATACAGTTTTCGCAACGCTTCATCTTGGTTAACTATTTCTACATAGTTTCCGAATGTGTGCTTGTTTTGATGCTTATCCTTGTAGGAATCGTCTCCTGCAATAGCTCTTGCTTCTAGGTAAAGAGTTGGCGTCATTCCTTCATCGATAATGCGTATTGTGTCGCCCTCACTTACTTCCTCATGTTCATATCCAAATACGCTAGATATGTCAATGGAATTCACTTCGTAAGTAACGATTGCAGAAACACGCTTTTTTAGCTCCGTTTTGGCTAATGTTAACAATCGGGCCGGAGTAAGTTCGTCTTTTTCAGATTCCGGTGTATAGAAGCCGTATAGATGCTTTCCGTTCACATTCCAACGTTGAAACGCTGCGTCATCTACAATATATTGAGATCCGTTATTCACAGATTCGATAGTAATTAACTTGTCGTTACCATCCGCGCCTTGTCCTATATAATACGGAACTAATGCCGTAATAATGTTCTCAGAGTTCTCTGTACGTTTGATACCTACTAAATCTTTACCAAGCGTAACCTCTTTATTCGTTTCTCTGCCACGCTTCTTAACTAGGTCAATGAATCTTCTTAGTTTGCCGGTTCCAATTTCGATTCTGTATTGGATCTCGATGTTGTCGAAGAGAGTTGCGATTTGCTGAACGAATTGTAAAGGACTTATGAATTTTTCGATTTTAAAGGAACGCTTACCTTCAGCTTCGATAAGACCGATTTCCCATCCAGTACCTTTGATGCCGAGTGTTAAATACTGTTCAGCGCTCCAACTTTTAATCTCTTGCGGTTTTATATAATTCTCTTTATCAAGTAAAATCCATTCACCTGATGCATAGATAGTAACATTATGAGCTTCAGAGTCTTTTTCAATAGAAGTGATTACATAGGGAGTAATAACACCTGGGTTAGTTTCTTTTAATATCAAATTCTTTTGCTGGATATAGTCTAGAAACGGAGAATCTTCTAATAGTTTGAAGTCCAGTATGTCAACATTATCTTTAATCTCCCAATGCCTTAGATCATCGAAATAATCTTCTGGCTGAATAGAAGCGATAATTTGTTTTGTTTTAAAGTCTACAATGTGTAAATCTCCGCTTACTTTCTGCATTATTTGTATCTCTCCCTGTAAGTTAATGTAGCGGTTCCTATATTGGAGGGACGTACAATGATATTGTTGTCACCTCGTTTCACAACTGGAAATCGACTGAAAATATCTTTCAGCCCTATTGCATTTGTACCGTTTATTGTTACTAATGACCTCTCAGTGTCTATCTGTATTTTGTCCCCTATATCAAAAATATAGGGAGTCTCATCTATTGTTAAAGTGTTGATTTTCCAAAACTTAACATCCTCTATAAATGCGATATCTGCTGGCGGATTTTTCCCGTAAGCAATACACCCTACAGCTATTTTTGCTACTGGTCTAGCTGTCATTGGGTTACTGTCAGACTCATCTCTCCATTCACGAACAAAACTAGCATCATCTATTTCAGTATTCTTACGATATTTAGCAAAATAGAAGCTCCATTCTTTGCCCCTACGAGCTACTGAAACGTGTCCTCTAAAATCGTTAAATGTATCAGAATACATGCCCATCTCGTCAGCAATCCACTTTCTAGAGCTTCCTGGATCAATAATCGCTTGTGCTGTTGTCATTTCATGACTCATATATTCATCAGCCATCGCTAATTCAACTATTACATTGTCATTAGCATCTAAAAGCATTACAACCGTTTTGCCCATTCTGTTCCAGTGTTCAGACTGAAAAGTCATTTGTACATCAAGTTTAAAGTCTTGAATAACTCCCCCTGTATTAGGAATAGCTTTCTTCATGAAAGGTCCATGCCACTCGACATCCGTCCCTGTTCCATATGATTCTGGTGTAAAAGCATATCCTTGCCATACCTTCATAGCTCCTGAACTTTTATAAACTCCTATTTGACCAGTTATAGCAGTCCAAGGGGTTAAACTAGTCATTTCATCCCATATAAGGCGTTCATTTTGTTTCACTAGACGAGTTTTAACTCCGGTAGGGTAACCTAATCTAAAATATTCATCTTCATTCCATACATCTAAGAATGGACTAGGATTTGCCACTTTAATATCAATAACGGGATTTGTTTCTACTGTTCCCTTGTTTTCAAAAGTAGCTTTTAATTCTTGATTCTGCAATGACATAACTTTTGTTTGAACAGCTCCTAATTTATATGGCATAGGGCAGACAAAAGTGATTTTTCCTTTCCCTCTGAAAATCAATTCATCTATGTCCGCTCCACCATCAATTACAGCCATGTATGTGCGATTTGGTTCATCATCAAAAATCAGTTCGCAAGGTTGATCTGTCACAAGCCAATCGGCTAAATCTTCTTTCTTCTGCTGCATTTCGCTTTGATTACCTACCTTGATAATGACGGGAACTTCTATCGTTCTTACATTTGTATTCGTTTGTAGGAGATACCCTCCTGCTTTAGAAGGAGCCTTTAAGATATCTCTCTCAACAGGAGCCCATGCAGGTCGGTTAAATCCCATTAAGATAAAAATGTAGTCTTTACGTATTCCGTTAAATGAAAAACTACCTGATGGCATTTGACTACCTCCTTCCGATATTTTATCTATAAAAAACGCCCCCTTAGTTAAAAGGAAGGCGTTACAGTTGGTTTAAATTGTGCAAGACGTTGTTTTCGTCTGTTATTCGTAGTTTCTACAGGTTGCGCTAATGCTTCTCCAACAACCTTTTTGTCCAATACAATATACGTGTTACCTTGATCTCGTTGGTTATTATCTTGAGAAGTTTTTTTAACTTGTTGCTCTTGTTTTGGTGCTGTATAAGCGACCTGTTGAGATGTAGGATTAACATTAACCAAATCGTTAACGAATCGCTTAGAGCTTGAAAATGCGGAATTCAGAGCTGCGTTATCAATACCACCACCAACGATATCACCCATAACGATATCATCCTTCAGTGACGAGAATCCATCTAATACAGATTCAGCTAATGTACGTGCTTTTTTAACCGCATATTTAGTCATACCAACAACACCATTAGCAAGTCCTTCAGTGACAAATTCGCCCATTGCATAAGTTACGCGAGACGGGGAATGAATGTCAAAGAAGTCAGCGATTCCCTCTTTGATACTACTTGCTACACGTTTTACAGCCGATACGGCACTTCGAGCCATCCCGCTAATACCATTAATTAAACCTTGAATTATATTTTTACCTATTTCAGTCAACATCGTCCCAGCATTACTGAAACATTTCTTAATGCCGCCAATAACCTTATCGGTAATTGTTGATAAAAGTTGCCCTATTAGTGATAAAATCCCTTTAATAAGTTCAGCGAGAATTCTCATACCCGCATTCCAAATTTTCGGCAAATTAGCAATTAAAACCCTTGCTATTTCAACAATAAGTTTTAGCGCTGTATCTAATAATTGAGGGAGAATCTGAATAATACCCCTAATCAATTCTTGTAGAATTTTCATCCCAGCAGCCCAAATTTTCGGCATATTTCGCATCAGAATGTTAACCAGTTGAATAATCAATCGAATCCCCGTTTCAATTAATTGAGGGAGAATTTTTAAAATCCCTTCGATTAGCGCTGTCAAAATTTTCATCCCTGCATCAATAATTTTCGGGAGATTTTGAATTAACATTTCGCAAATTTTAGTTATTAGCATTATGGCTGTTTGTGTCAAATTTGGCAAAATTTTCAAAATTCCATCTATTAAAGACATTAAAATTTTAATTCCCGCCTCAATGATCTGAGGCAGTAAACTTGCTATTGCATTAGCTAGCGTGGTTATCATTTGGATAGCTGCGTTTATAATTTTTGGTAAATTTTGTATAATTCCGTCGATTACCGCCATCAAAATTTTAATCCCAGCATCTAAAATTAAAGGTAGCAAAGTTCCAATTGTATTAACGAGAGTATTCACCAATTCAGTGGCAACTTGGACGAGTGTAGTCACTACGACAGGTAAAACTTGGGTAATTCCATTTATTAGGAATGTCAATATTTTAACGCCTTGCTCTAAAAATTGCGGTAGGTAAGTTGTAAGAATCGTGACGATTCCAGTAATTATGTTTGTTATCGTTGATGTTAAAAGTGGCAACATCGTATTAATCCCGTTCACGATTGTAGGAAGAAAATGAGACGCTGTAATTAGCAATGCAGGTAAACCGCCGAGTAGCATCCCGATTAGTGTAGGCATAATTGTCATGAAGATCTGCCCTAGTTGGGATGTATCTCCGCCTAAAGCTAATCTAACAGCCTCTACTAAACTAGAAATAGCTGTTTTGATAGTTAGAATTGCATTACCTATTAGAACACCTGCCGTTTGGAATCCTACAGGCATAAGATTTAACCAACCATTCATTAAACTCCCTGTAGATGCAACAGAAAGAAGATATCTACCAAGATTCAAGAACGCGTATCCTACCTGGTTAAGTGGTCCAAATAAAGATTGAAATGATGTAGACATTGTTGCAATAACATTACCTATTGTCATAGCTGCATTTTGCCAACTGACAGGGAGATGAGTAATCCAATCATTGAGATGATCCCCATCTAAAGCAGCAAAGTAAAAATACTTTCCTAAAGCTACGATAGATTGGCCGAATGAGTTAATTGCCAACATTGCTGGAGCGATTGAATTCGCTAACCCTTGTACACTCGGCGGTAAAGTGTTTAAAGCGTCAGAGAAGATATTTCCTGTTAGAGCTACATTTGTTAAATAGCTACCTAACTGCATCAAATCTTTCCCTAACTGCATCGTAGCGCCGAATAAAGAACTGATATGACCTCTTATTGTTGATACAGTTTGTCCTGTAGCCATTGCAGCGCCTTGCCAAGATTCAGGGAGATGAGTAATCCAGTCGTTGAGATGGTCTCCGTCTAAAGCTGTGTAGTAAAGGTATTTACCTAAACTAACCATATTAGAGCCAAACTCTAAGGATTTCTTCCCTGCTGTAGCGAATCCTGTTTGCAGAGCTTTTATGCTATTCTGCACCATATCAGATTTGTAAGCACTTTGAATTAATTCAGAGGTATTTTTAACAAGAGCACTGCCGAAATCTTTAATACTTTTAATGGTCCCGTCTACAAATCCCTTGAATTTTTCGTTCGTTTTATAAAAGTGGGTGAATCCTACCGTTAATCCTGCTATAGCTGCCGCTAATATCCATACAGGAGTCGACATTGTAGCAAATGCAGTCACAACAGGCATTATAATGGGTCGCAATGCAAATAAAATCGCTCTCAAACCTCGGAAGTATCCAACACCAAGAGCTAGAGGTAGCATAAGTGCCATCAATGCAGGGACTAACATAATGGTACCTTGAATAAATCGTGCCATTGACGGATGAGCTTCGTTAAACGCTATAGTCAATTCTGCTAGTTTCGTAACAAAGTTAAAGATAGGAATCGCAACAGCAGCGAAAGCTTGTCTCATTGGTTCTAAAGCCTTTGTTAGTTTCTCCATCATCTCGTTAAACGCTTCTGCGTATTTAGGGTTCATTTCCATGTTAGCTTTGTGTAAAGCTCCATACATGAATAGAGCAGACATCCCAACACCAATTGCAACGATAGGCATACCCATCATAACTGCATTAAGCCTCATCGCTTCATCCGTTAGGGTTTTCATGCTCGCTTGCGGTCCGTGCAATTCCAGAGCGATCTGAGCAGCAGAACCACTTCGAGCCACTCTATCCAAGCTATCTACCAAAGCTAGGGCGGGACGGGCGGTGTTATATAATGGGTTTTTCATCTGATCCAAGTTCTTAGTTGTCTTAGATGCTGCAGAAGACATTGCATTCATAGCGCCGATAGTCTGGAGCATACCCATCATCGCTAAACGATTGGCGTTAATTTGTGCGTCTTGTGAGGCTTTCATTGCCTTCCCTATTTCGTTAGCTTGATTTATAAACTCTTGGTTTGTCCCCTGAAAATCCTTAGATCCTTGAGCCATTTTATAGAATCCATGTGTAGCCCGGATCTGGTCTTCCATGAATGGAATCATGGCCATTTTTTGAGCATGAAATCCTTGTTGCATTTCAAACATCATATTTTGAGCTTCTTGAGACATGTAACGGAAAGAACTGCCCATTCCGCCCATTAACCCGCCTATTTCGTCACCGTATGCTCTACGATACTGTCTAGCATAATACTCTGAGTCGCCCACCATTCCTTGCATTTCTCTTCCCACAGTATTACGCATATCACGAGCTGTGCGGTTCATCCCTCCACCGATTCGGTTTAACTCCCTGTTAATGTTTTGCACATCTCGTCTAACGTTATTGTTATTAATCCGCGCATCTATCTCAACCCGTCCGTCAGCCAT
>WPCH01239452.1_pt1 | contig 16151 bp, 16 predicted proteins | sample 5399881 | NCBI WGS metagenome assembly WPCH01 (sample SAMN12869468, study PRJNA574797) | sludge metagenome | isolation source: wastewater treatment of pH5 | place: China:Beijing | collected 2019-05-20
ACCGGTAATCATGTTCTTAACGTAGTCGGCGTGACCTGGGCAGTCTACGTGAGCGTAGTGACGTGCTTCGGTCTCGTACTCTACGTGAGAAGTGTTAATGGTAATTCCGCGTTCCTTCTCTTCTGGTGCGTTGTCGATCTCATCGAACTTTTTAACCATACCGTCTTTTCCACGGCCTAAAAGCATGGTGATTGCTGCAGTTGTGGTGGTCTTGCCATGGTCAACGTGACCTACAGTACCCACGTTTACGTGTGGTTTGTTTCTTTCAAACTTTTGCTTTGCCATTTCTGTGTTTCCACTCCTCCCAGAAAACTTATTGTTACTTAATCACGAAAAGATTCGTCAAGCTCTACTGAACTCCTGCTAATTAAACCAAGAAAAGCCATAGTCCATAAAAGACTGAGAACCATGTTCCAATTATAACTGCGAGAATTTGTCCATCATTAATTACAAGGTGCCGACGTCTCTGGATTATTGTTAGCATATATAAGGAAAGCAAAACCCCCGCGGGCCAAACCAGCCAAAATGGCAACAGCCATAGACAAATATATGTAATTAGTAGACCAAGGAAAAATGCCCGCATCACGATCCTTACCTCCCACCACAAGCCTATAGCCTATAGTATGGGAGTTTCATCCCCATGCAACAAAAAACCACCAGAATCTCTCTGACGGCTAGAAAAAAATGGTTGCGGGGGCCGGATTTGAACCGACAACCTTCGGGTTATGAGCCCGACGAGCTACCAGACTGCTCCACCCCGCGGTGTTATTCGTTCTTGGGAACGCTTTGTGAATGAAATGGTGGAGGGAGAAGGATTCGAACCTTCGAAGGCGTTGCCAACAGATTTACAGTCTGCCCCCTTTGGCCGGCTTGGGTATCCCTCCACGCAAAATTATATCTAGTTGGAGCCGGTGGAGGAAATCGAATCCACAACCTCTCGATTACAAGTCGAGTGCTCTGCCAATTGAGCTACACCGGCGCAACAATTAAGAGTATAGCAACCAAACAACTTTCTGTCAACAGCTTTTTTCTTGATTGCAGAAATTTAGCAACGAAGCTAGCGTTCTAAACTCCTTTTATTGAATGCTTTCGCGCTTTTCCAAGTAACGTTCCAACTTGCGTTTGACGCGCTGTAAAGCGTTATCAATCGACTTCACATGGCGTCCTAACTCATCAGCAATCTCTTGATAACTTTTGCCTTCAAGATAGTACATCAGCACTTGCCACTCTAATTCGCTTAAGAACTCCACCATCTTGCTCTCAATATCCACAAACTCTTCACGACTAATCACCAGTTCTTCAGGATCAGTGACTTTAGAACCAGAAATCACGTCTAGTAATGTGCGATCAGATTCTTCGTCATAGATGGGCTTATTCAAGGATACATAAGAGTTCAGCGGGATGTGCTTTTGGCGAGTTGCTGTCTTAATGGCTGTAATGATTTGACGAGTAATGCATAGTTCTGCAAAGGCCCGAAAAGAGGCCAACTTATCAGGACGAAAATCTCGAATGGCTTTATAAAGACCGATCATGCCCTCTTGGATAATATCTTCTCGATCAGCTCCAATTAAAAAGTAAGAGCGTGATTTCGCTCGCACAAAATTCTTATACTTGTTAATCAGATGCTCTAACGCCTGATCGTTTGTATCCCGGGCTAACTGAACAATCTCTTCATCACTTAGACTTTCGTACATGTCGAAATATTTCTTTGGTGCATTAGCACTCACCATCGATCGCCTCCACCCCAAGTGTTACCGCAAACAGTTTGTCCCAATGGCACAAACCTATTATACACTAAGGTCTAGACAGGGTCAAGGTAGACTCGTGCGTTGCCTTACAACCTCAAACATGAGTATTCCTGCGGCTACCGAAGCATTCAAAGAATTAATGTTACCCCGCATGGGAATTGAAGAAAGGAAGTCACACTTCTCCTTAACCAAACGACTCAAACCAAAGCCTTCTCCCCCAATGACCAGAGCAATGGGACCTGTTAAGTCTTGGGAGAAGCAGGTGTCCCCTGCCATATCTGCACCAATAATCCAGTATCCCGCTTTTTTGAGCGTATCGATACTGGCTGTGAGGTTTCCAACGCGACAAATGGGTACATAGGTAGCAGCTCCCGCCGACGACTTCATTACCGTCTGGGTTACAGCCACAGCTCTGCGCTTGGGAATAACGACTCCATCTGCTCCCATGGCCTCCACACTGCGAACGATGGAGCCGAGATTATGGGGATCTTGGATTCCATCTAGAAGGACTAAAAACGGTGCCCAATTCGGATCACGGGGCTTGGCCAAAAGGTCATCCAGCTCCCAATAGGCAACTTCGGCAACTTGTGCCAAGACGCCTTGGTGGCTTGAGGTTTCACTCAACTTGTCAAGGACCGTCCGTTCCACCTCTTGCACGACAATGCCACGTTCTTTCGCTAGGGCCAAGATTTCCCGAATTGAACCTTGTCTTTGACCCTTTGCCACCACAATTTTATTGATTTCTTGGCCCGCACGGAGTGCCTCTAATACTGGTTGACGTCCTACTACATCACCCAATTTTTAATACCTCTCTTTCGAACTCGTTAAAGGAAATGGGAGCCACTTCTTTCACCAATTCTAAAATAGCCTGTGCATAGATACGGATTTCATACTGGGCGTGCTTGTCCAAGCGTAAATGGAGAAAGTTCATGAGCGCACTACCATTGACAGTCCAGTAAAAATTGGTATAAATACCAATGGGAAGAATGCTCCGGGCCTGTTCTTTGGAGATTTTATGCGTGCCAACTAATTCTTCGTAGAAGTCAAAGGCCCCTTCGTTCTGCTTAAGCCAAGCCTCCAGCAAATCCCCTTCAAGCTTTGGCACATAATAGTCTCTTAGAGCTACACAATAACGCAGAGACTCTTCATTAAAAGAACCCATGCGATGACGAAACCATTGTCGAGCCACAAAGAGGGGCGTCTTAACGTCAAAGGTAAAGACCATGGCTTCAAAGGGACTTTTGTGTCCCGCCTTAATTAGGTGGCGAAGGAGCTGCCGATCCGCATTTTCGGTCTTAGCTTCGCTCCGCCAACAGCGTCTGGCATTACGAATGACAGCGTCGTCGCCGCCCATCTGCTCTATCAAACGAACAAATCCATTATTTAATACTTGCATATGTGTTCCTCCTCAACGGTCTGTGGTGGGATCGACTGTACTTAACAGTTCCATGAGCCGCTTCTCTTGGCCCGTTAGGTAGAGATAGCCGATCAAGGCTTCCATACCTGTGCTGTAACGATATTCTACCACGTCACCATGGCGCGACATCCCACCTTTGGCATTTCTTCCTCGGCGTACAACATCCCTTTCGTCTTCTGTTAGTTCAGGCTCCCATGCGTGAATAATTTCTGCTTGCGTCGACGCCTGAACATATTTGACTGCCATGCGGTGTAACTTCTGCATCTTAGCGGGATAGGCCGTTAATTTTGTGCGGATATATAATTCGTATACCGCATCACCCACATAGGCCAAGACAAGAGGTGAGAGTTCTTCGGGGTTTACTTTGGAATCAACAAACAATACTTTACACCTTCCATCTTGGGCCTTGGGCCGTATCCTCGATGGTTACACCGAGATTTGTCAATTGATCTCGAATCTGATCCGATAACGCGAAATTCTTTTGTTTACGCAATTCTTCTCGAAGGCCTAGAAGCAAGTCTAGCAAGGAGTCTACCAAGCCATCTTGCCCTGTTTTTTCCAATTGGAGCACTCCAAGGATGTCACCAGCAAAAAGCTTCAGTAGGTCAAAAGTCTTTTGTAAGACTTGTTTCTGATTGCCTTGCTTATGTCGATAGCCATTGATCTCTCGGACCACTTCAAAGAGGACACCAAAAGCCATGGCGGTATTAAAGTCATCGGCAAGAGCTGCTAGAAGATCCCCTTCAAGCCTCTCCAGAGTTTCTACAATCTCCTGGTCAAGAAGGCTGAGTTCTCCATCTTTGGCCAAGGGCATAGCATTCTTCAAGTTAAGGGTTGCATCGTTTAAACGCGTCCATCCCTTGCTCATCTCTTCCAGCTTACCATCGTAGAACTCAAGGCTCGAGCGATAGTGGGTGGACAGAAGGTAAAAACGCAACAGTTCTTTGGGGTATCGCTTAGTCAATTGTCCCACCGAAATAACATTACCCAAAGACTTAGACATCTTAGTATCCTTGAGGTTAATCATACCATTATGGACCCAGTAACGAGCCAGTTCATTTCCTGTTGCAGCCTCAGACTGGGCGATTTCATTTTCATGATGGGGAAAGATCAAATCATTTCCACCTCCGTGAAAATCGAAGGCCTCACCTAAGTACTTGAGGCTCATGGCAGAGCATTCAATGTGCCAGCCAGGTCTTCCCTCGCCCCATGGGCTTTCCCATCCAGGCTCACCGGGTTTGGCTTCTTTCCACAGGGCAAAATCTGCCGCATCTTTTTTAGCTGGGTCAACTTCAAAACGTGTACCCTGGCGTAGTTCTTCAAGCTTCTGCTTGCTCAGCTTGCCATACTCAGGGAAAGAGGACACCTGAAAGAATACATCCCCACCTGAGGGGTAGGCATGATCTTTTTGCACCAGCGTTTCCACCAGTTCGATAATTTCAGGCATGTGTTCGCTTACTTTGGGATAGATATCAGCTCGCTCTACCCCCAAGGCGTCCATACTCGCCAAATACTCGACGATATACCGCTTAGAAATCTCCAGTGCAGGCACACCTTCGTTTTGGGATCTTCCAATAATCTTATCATCCACATCGGTGAAGTTCTGCACATGGAAAGTCTCATAGCCAACGTACTTAAAAAAGCGCTTAATCACATCCCAGACTACACTAGGTCTAGCATGCCCAAGATGGGTATCGGAATAAGGAGTAACACCACAGACATAAATACTCACTTTCCCGGGCACCCGGGGCACAAACTCTTCCTTCGTCTGGGTCATGGTGTTATAAACCTGGATTTTCGTCATCCTCTCGCCTCCCAAGAATAATAAAAAAACCCCCATCTCCTACAGAGACGAGGGTCGCGGTTCCACTCTGCTTCTAAGTTGTATTTTGGTGACCCAAAACACACACATAGCTCTTAAAAACACGATAACGGGCGTATCCACCGTCCATACCTACTGCCACGCCGCGCACAATACAAGCGTAATTTCGGCTGGAAGATCAGGGGTGCACTTCAATGAGGTTACCACAGGATACTTACACCAAGTGTATCCCTCTCTAAGAGGTGTTCCCTTCACAGAAGGGCTCTCACTTACTCTCCCCATCATCTCTTTTGTGAAATTATAAGCCCATTATATGCAAACTGTTCTCACAAGTCAACTATTGCCAACACTTAGCCATCGATGAACACTGGGCGGCGCTTTTCAACAAATGCCTTAAGACCTTCGGGACCATCTTTTGTTGCGAAACACTTAGAAAACAATTCTGCTTCTCTCTGTCCATGTTCTGGGTTTATCCCTGTTCCGGAAGCATTGATAGCGGCTTTGGCCAAGGCAAGGATGGGAGCAGATTTGCTAGATACCTCGTTCGCTAAATCCCGAGCCTTTACAAGCAAGGTATCAGGAGCAAAAATTCCAGAGAGAAGCCCTGCATCCAAGGCTTCTTGAGCAGAAACCTGTCTTCCGGTTAGAATCCACTCTTTGGCCCTAGCCGCTCCCAAGATGCGTGGTAAGCGCTGCGTGCCTCCAAAGCCCGGAATGATGCCTAAGTTTATCTCCGGTTGGCCAAATACTGCTTTTTCAGATGCGAAACGCAAGTCACAAGCGAGGGCAAGTTCTAAACCACCGCCCAAGGCATAGCCGTTCACTGCAGCAATGAAAATGGCGGGGTGATCTTCGATTCGCTGGAAGATCTTGTTGCCCAGGCTTGAAAACACCTGAGCTGCATCTTCATCCATAGCTGCCATGGCTGCCACATCAGCCCCTGCCGCAAAGGCTTTGCCCTGCCCTGTCAAAACCACCGCTTTAATTCCGTCTTCCTCGAGGCAATCCATAATCTGGTTCAACTCCGACAACATGCTCTCATCAATTACATTCAGCTTTTCAGGACGGGCCATTTCTAGGAGAGCCCATTTATCCTGGACCATCAGGCTAAAACATTGTAGTTCCATCGTGAGCTACCTCCTGTACCTAGTTGTAGTCGAAAAATCCTCTCTTGGTTTTTCTACCTAGCCGTCCTGCCCGCACCAGTTTGCGCAGTAGGGGAGCGGGACGATACTTTGCCTCACCCAATTCCCTGTGGAGCGTTTCCATGATAGCTAAGCAGATATCCAAACCAACCAAGTCTGCCAGGGCCAAAGGACCCATGGGGTGATTTGCACCTAATTGCATGGCACTATCGATATCTCCCGCAGATGCTACGCCCTCAGCAAGCAAAAAGGTAGCTTCATTAATCATCGGGATTAAAAGCCGATTAACGATAAAGCCAGGGGACTCTTCTACTACGACTGCTGTTTTTCCAAGAGACTCGACTAGGACCTTAGCTGTATCTAAGGATTCTTGGGATGTAAAAGGTGTACGCACCAACTCTACTAATTTCATCATGGTGGCGGGATTAAAGAAATGGATGCCTAACACTCGCTGTGGTTCTGGCGTGCTTGCTGCAATGGCTGTCACACTCAAGGCAGACGTATTCGTGCCGAAAACGCAGTCGCTAGAACAAATGCTCCCTAATGTAGAGAAGATATCTTTCTTCACTTCCAAATCTTCTAAAGCAGCCTCAATCACAATCTTAGCCTCTTTTAAGTCGTTAAGATCGCCTGATGCAACAATGCGATCTAGGACTTCGCGACGTTGTTCAGGGGTTATACGCTCTTTTTCCACCTGGCGGGCAAGCCTTTTTTCTATGGCCCTGAGCCCATCCTCGGCCCGGGCTTGATCAACGTCTACTAAAATGACCTTTGCGACTCCCGCTAATGACTCGGCGATACCATTTCCCATCGTCCCTGCACCGATCACACCAATTGTCATCATTATGAACACACCTCCACTAGAGTTGTTGGAACTAGAGTCTTTCTACCACAGCTGCATAACCTTGACCGCCACCAATACACAGAGTGGCGAGGCCGCGCTTAGCCGCTTTTTGTTCTAAAGCATGGAGGAGGGTGACTAAAATTCGGGCACCACTAGCACCAATGGGGTGACCTATGGCAATGGCTCCACCGTTAACATTTACTTTTTCTGGATCCAGTTCCAACTCTCTGGCCACGGCCAGGGATTGGGAGGCAAAAGCTTCGTTGGCTTCGATAAGATCCAAGTCGTCTACGGTCAAACCGGCTTTAGCCAAGGCCTTACGGCTTGCTTCAACGGGTCCGATACCCATAATGGCTGGATCAACGCCGGAGGCAGCATAACTTAGGAGGCGTGCCATAGGCTTAAGTCCAAGGGCATCTGCTTTTTCCCTAGACATGATTAAAAGGGCGGCGGCACCGTCATTGATTCCCGAAGCATTAGCGGCGGTAACTGTCCCATCCTTTTTGAAGGCAGGTCTTAGTTTACTTAAGCCTTCAGCGGTAACTCCAGCCCGAGGATACTCATCCTTATCAAACACAATAGGATCGCCTTTACGCTGGGGAATAACCACAGGTACAATCTCGGCCTCAAAACGATTGGCTTCCTGAGCAACCTGGAACTTCTGTTGGCTTGCTGCAGCAAACTCGTCTTGCTCGGCTCGGGAAAGATTCCACTGTTCTGCAATGTTTTCTGCCGTTATCCCCATATGTACGTCGTTGAAGGCACACCACAAACCATCTTGAATCATAATATCCAAGGACTGACTATGTCCCATTCTGGCGCCCCAACGAGACTTGGTGTCTGCATAAGGTGCATTACTCATGCTTTCCATTCCACCTACCACATAGATGTGACCATCGCCAGCTCGGATAGCTTGGGCCGCTAATCCAACTGCTTTCAAACCCGAACCGCAGACCTTATTCACTGTATAGGACGGTACGCTTTCAGGAATGCCAGCCTTGATGGCAGCTTGGCGTGCCGGATTCTGTCCAGACGCAGCCTGCAATACATTGCCCAGGATAACCTCATCAATTTCTTCAAAGGGAATATTAGTACCCTCTAAGATCTCCTTAACCACAATTGCACCTAATTCAGCAGCTGAAAAATCTTTCAAAGTTCCTCCAAAACTACCTATGGCTGTCCTTAACGCTTTCACAATCACTACTTCTTGCATAATCACCCTCCTCGTTATAGTCGCTCTCCCTATTGCTTCTTAGCGTTTCGCCTTCTTCGTTCTAGATTGGCTGGCTCGATAGCTCGATTGTCCTTAGACTCTAAAAGCTGTGCCACACCAGTATAGGTCTCTTCATCTCCGTGCTCTGATTCCCATCCGTCATCAATATACTGAGGTTCTGCATACGTCGCAATGACGCCTTCGTAATTTCTGAGCACAACCTTCGTAGGAGACATGCTAATTAGATATTGGGGCATGACCGGAGTCTTCCCTCCGCCCCCAGGCACATCCACTACATAGGTGGGAACGGCATAGCCTGAGATGTGACCCCTCAATGCTTCCATAATTTCTAGACCCTTCGACACTTTTGTACGGAAATGCTCGATTCCCATAGATAAATCACATTGATAGATGTAATAAGGCCGTACCCGTATACGAACCAAATCAAGCATGAGTTCTTTCATGATCTGGGGGTTATCATTTACACCCCGCAACAAGACGGTCTGATTTCCCACTGGAATTCCACCATCTACCAACTTAAGACAGGCTTCTATAGAATCAGGCGTGATTTCTTTAGGATGATTAAAGTGTGTGTTGAGCCAAATAGGATGATATTTTTTCAGCATGTTGACCAAATCGTCAGTGATTCTTTGGGGCATTACTACTGGCGTCCTTGTACCTAGGCGAATAACATCCACATGAGGTATTGCCCGGAGTCGCTTAATTATTTCTTCCAATTTGTGATCGGCCATCAGAAGGGCATCACCGCCTGAGAGCAGAACATCACGGACCGCCGGTGTGTTATTGATGTATTCAATGCCCTGCTCAATATAATCCCAGGCAAGTCCTGCATCGTGTTGGCCTGCAAAGCGACGCCTAGTACAGTGGCGGCAATACATCGAACACTGGTCGGTGATTAGAAATAAGACTCGATCAGGGTAGCGATGGGTTAAACCTGGTACGGGAGAATCTTTCACCTCATCAAGGGGGTCCTGCATATCTGCTGTCCCTGACAAAGTTTCAAAAATGGTGGGAATGGCTTGGCGACGAATTGGACAGGCAGGATCACCAGGATCCATCAAAGAAGCGTAATAAGGAGTGATTCCCATACGAAAGATTTCCAGAACCTTGCCAATGTTTTGCTTCTCAGCAGCAGTTAGACGAAGAATCCTCTCAAGTTCTTCAACACTCTGAATTCGACTTCTTACTTGCCAATGCCAATCACGCCACTCATCTTCGCTGCAATTCCACCGATCCCAGGGCTGATGTGCTACGTATTCGTTATGCACTGCACTCAAAGTCAACACCTCCTTAGTCAAACTGCCATGTTCTTCAGCTGGGGTGAGATTTCTAAAGGAGCTTCTGTAGCGGCCCTAATGTCGTCAATAGTATATTCGGGATGCTTCTCCAGCAAAGTCATGGTTCCATCTTTAATCTCAATGACGCCCATTTCAGTGACCACCAGATCTACCTCACCTACAGCCGTTAGTGGTAGCTGACAATCCTTCAGTAGTTTTGGTTGCCCGTCCTTAGTTAGATGCAGTGTTGCCACAATTACCTTCTTAGCTCCTACAACCAAGTCCATGGCGCCCCCCATCCCTGGTACTAGTTTACCCGGTACCATCCAGTTGGCTAGATTGCCATGTGCATCTACTTCTAAGGCACCAAGAACTGTAACATCCACATGCCCTCCACGAATAATGGCAAATGAATCTGCGCTATCAAAAAAAGCAGCTCCAGGAAGGATAGTTACAGGCTTACCTCCGGCATTTACCAAGTCGCAGTCTTCTTCTCCTGGTATCGCATCTGGCCCGAGGCCTACAAAACCATTTTCCGATTGCAGTGTAACATTGACTCCCGGTGGTAGGTATCGGCTGACCATGGTTGGAAGTCCAATACCTAGGTTCACAACATCACCATCCACAAGCTCCTGGGCAATGCGACGGGCAATGACTTGTCTCTTTTGCTTATCATCCATCCGCGTTCACGCTCCTTGTTAAGAAGTCTACGAAAATCCCGGGAGTAGAGACTTCATTGGGGTCAATTTCCCCTACTTCCACAATTTCTTCCACCTCTGCAATGACAACTTCGGCTGCCATGGCCATAAGAGGATTAAAGTTACGAGCGCTATGACGAAAAACAAGGTTGCCTTTGCGATCTGCTTTCCAGGCTTTAATTAAGGCAACGTCTGCATGAAGTGGTTCTTCTAGCAGGTAGGTCTTACCATTTACAGTAAGCTCCTGTTTGCCATCTGCTACAATCGTTCCCACACCGGTGGGGGTTAGGACTCCTCCCAAACCGGCTCCGGCACAGCGAATTCTCTCCGCGAGGGTGCCTTGGGGAACCAGCTCCACCTGGATTTTTCCTTCAATCATTTTCTTCCCGGTCTCTGGATTTGTGCCAATGTGACTGACGATTAGATGTCCCACTGCATCCGCGCTAATTAACATCCCGATACCGTTGCCTTGTAAACCAGTGTCATTGCAAATCACTGTTAGGTCTTGGACCTTACTTTCAGCCAGTTCACGCACGAGGTTTACAGGTGTGCCACAGGTCATAAATCCTCCGATCATCACCTTGTTGCCATCAGTTACTTGAGCAATCGCTTCTTTCGGGGCTAACACTCTCGGCACCGAATCTCCTCCCTCTTCTATGGATTTACAGCCGGTAGGCCTAAAATCTCCCGGGCTTCATGGGGAGAGGCCACCTCACGGCCGAGCTCTTTGGCGATTCGTACGATCCTGGCCACTAACTGTCCATTACTAGTCGCCAGTTCTCCTTTGCGGAAGTAAATGTTGTCCTCAAATCCCACCCGGACATGTCCTCCCATAGCAATGGCCGCTGCTGCTAAGGGAGTTTCATAACGACCGATGCCAGAAACTGTCCAAGTGGCGTCAGCAGGAATCAAATCAACTAAATAGCTCAAATTTCTCACACTAGCACCCATGGCACCTGGTACACCTAAGACAAAATTAAAGTGTAGTGGCTTCTTAAGGAGTCCTTGTTTGACTAACCGCAATGCATTATCAACCATTCCCACCTCAAAAACCTCAACCTCAGGCTTCACCCCTCGCTCTCCCATGAGTCGGGCAGCTTGTTCATAAAAATCCTGTGGATTAGAGAAGACATCCCTACCAAAATTGCAGGTTCCCGTAGACAATGTAGCCATTTCTGGGTTCAACATAACTGGTTGGAGGCGTTCTTCTACACTGTGCCAAACAGCCCCACCTGTGGAGGGCTGAAAGATAAGAGGGGAGTTTTTCTTCACTTTGTCTTGAATTTCCCCATATACATCCTTATCCTGTGTGGGATTGCCGTCTTCGTGGCGGGCATGGACATGGACAATGGAGGCTCCTGCTTCGTAGGCTTCTACAGCCGCCTGACCAATTTCTTCGGGTGTAATAGGAAGATTAGGCTGCTGTTTTCTGGTAACTTCAGCACCTGTGAGTGCAGCTGTAATAATTAGTTTTGACAAAGTCTCACCCCTTTCGTTGTTTATCCTTAGGTACCACACAGACTCCTTTAGCAGTAGCTACGATGACTGGCTCGTCCAATACGTCCATAGCTGACGGTGCCAGGTTAGATTGAGTGGGACTGGTGATCTGTTTAACTGCAACAAACTCCATTTTTCGTGAGGTATTACCCACTTCGGTGATTTTCCCCACAGCCTCTATAAAGTCTCCTGCATAAACAGGGGCTTTGAACTGAACATCACTGTATGTCAAAAATAGACCTTCGTCCCCATCGTGGCGGATCAAAAGCTCTGTAGCCACATCACCAAAGAGCTGTAAGATGAAGGCTCCGTCCACCAATTGACCCCCATAATGGGCCTGAGCGGCATTTACTCGAACACGAATCATGCTTTCCACACTGCATTCCCCCTTAGTTATTAACTATGTTAGAGACGTCTCGCTAATGCCTTGACCAAAAATGTGGCCACATCACGAGCGGTCGTCCCAGCTCCAAACCCTGCGTCAAAACCTAACTCAGTAGCCAAGGGTTGATCAATCCGTGGCCCGCCTACAATCATGATCAATTTGCCACGAAGATCCTCCGCTTCCGCCATTTCGATGAGTTCTGTTAGATTCTGAATATGTACGTTTTTTTGGGTCACCACTTGAGAGACCAATACCGCATCGGCTTTCACTTCCATTGCCTTTTGCAAGAGACTTTCATTTTGAACTTGGCTTCCCAGGTTATACGCTTCAATCATGGGATATCTTTCTAAACCATAATCGCCATCATAACCTTTCATATTCATGATGGCATCTAAACCTACCGTATGGGCATCCGTTCCCGTACAGGCTCCTACGACCACTATCTTGCGCCCTATTTCTTCCTCGATAAAAGCATTTATCTCTTCAAAAGCCATAATCTCCTGCTGATCTTCTAAAATGGGGATTTGATCAAGATCCACACTGTGGCTGCAAGTGCCATAAAGAACAAAGTAGGTAAAGCCCTTGAGATCCTTCATATGGACAACCTGAATACCTTCGAGCCCCATTTGGGTAGCTAAGCGCTTGGCCGCTTCCTGGGCCTGCGGTCCCGAAGGTATGGGTAGTGTGAAGCTCAGCTGGATTTGTCCATCTCCCCAAGAGTCACCATAAGGCTTGATCATGATCTTTCCCTCCCCAATTCTTCAAGCATCTTATCCATAATTGGATTATGATAATCAATGCCTTTGCGGATCACACCATCTCTACCTTTACCGCCATCTTGGGGACGCTTTATATCTGCAAAGAAACCCGCACTAAGGGCACGTTTCAAACCCTGGGCTTCAATTTCCTGCAAAAAGTCCACTACCTGATTTACGACGGCCTCGGAACGTTTCTGAATGATCCCATCGGGCTTAAAAGTGATTTCGCTGGCTAAGTCTCGAGCGTTTTCCATTACATAATGTGCATTTTCAAGGCTCAGGGTACGGTCGCTTAAATGGGGCGTATGAATTGCTTCAGTAAGCATGCCTAAAAGATGAATGCTTTGACCTGTCAAGACCGAGGCCAGATTAAACATGGAGTTTTGCACATGGCCCATGAAAATATCGCCTGTCATGTATTTAGTGGGAGGCATATACTTGAGAGGGGCTTCAGGGAAAATTTGTCTAATGGTTTGGGCTGTAGCCAACTCATAAAGAAAACCATTCTTCATTTTAGGATCCAACTCGAAGGCGTGGCCCAAGCCCAGTTGCCAGTTCTGCAAACCTGCAATGAGGCCCATTTGCTCGTTGATAAAGTTCGAGGCCAAGACTGTATGGGCTTGTTCAAAAGAGTCTGCTGTAGTTAAATAATTGTCCTCGCCGGTGTTGATAATAATGCCGGCATAGGCATTGATCATGCGGGAGAAATATTGATCGGCAAAGGTCCTATCCATATTAATGTCTCTAAATAAAACACCGTACATGGCGTCATTTAGCATCATGTCTAAGCGCTCTAAGGCACCCATGGCAGCGATTTCTGGCATACAGAGGCCAGAACAATAGTTGACGAGTTGAATATAGCGCCCTACTTCTTCGCCAACTTCATCTAAAGCTTTCCGCATAACCCTAAAGTTCGCTTGGGTGGCGTATGTGCCGCCGAAGCCCTCTGTAGTGGTTCCATAGGGGACATAATCCAAGAGACTCTGGGCTGTGGTCCGAATCACAGCGATAATATCTGCGCCCTGCCGAGCTGCTATTTGGGCTTGTTTGACGTCTTCGAAGATGTTACCGCTAGCCACGATAACATATTTTAGAGGATTTTCGCCTAGACCTAAGCACCTTTGCCGTGCCTCCCGGTTCTTACGCTGTTGGCTAATGGATGCCAAAGCTTGATCCGTATATATCTCCATAACTCTCTCAACTCTATTTGGATCCTGGACTGGCAGCGAACAAAGGCGTAGTTCCTGCGTACAGCCTTCTGCTATTTGCTGGGGTGTTTGGTCAAGGGCTATCACTGCATTAGCTAACCAAAAGGCAATGCCCCGATCTAAAAACCCCGCACTATCCACTTGGTCCACAACGATGTTGGCCAAAGGGACTTCATGCTGATTTGTACCATCAATTCCGAAGAGACGTGCGACAGTGCGCTCAATGCTTACAGTGGTATGTCGATCAATATCTTCTTGTACCCTTGATGCTATGGAACGGGCCAATTGCCTAGCCTTAGCAATCTTCTCATTATCCAATACGAGGAGCTGGTTACTCATTTTAGCCATCCCTCCTTTGAAGTTCTTTTGCTCTCGCGATGATCTCATTGTCTAGACCCATGGCCTCCGCTACAATTGCAGCGTCGCTTGAGAGCCCAGCAGTAGGACTTGCCACCTCTATTCTATAGTCCATACTGTCTTGAAAGCTCTCTCTTTTCGCGATCTGTTCCCTGTTTAAGCCTTTTACACGCAAAAGACAAATGCCAACTAGGCACGCCAAGGACGGATAGTGGGTGGTGATCACAGTAATGGAAGACTTTTGATTCAGGTTTTCTATCACCGCTTGGGCAACCGCTGCCCCCTCCACGGGGTTTGTCCCATGGGCGATCTCATCAACCAAAATCAAACCAGCACGGTTGCTGTTTGCTACTGCGTCGCGCAGAAAGACAATCTCTTCAGCAAAAGCGCTCAAACCCTTTGATTCGGTCCCTACCAAATGCGTTCTTATGAACCGACGGGGCGCTAATTTCATTGCAACCGCGGGGACTAAGAGACCATATTGAGCCATGGCAGTCAAAAGTCCAATCGTCTTTAAACTGGCTGTTTTTCCGCCCATATTAGGTCCAGTAATTATGGTTACGCCGGAGAGAAGCTCAAAACAAAGCGGAGTATAATCATGTCCACCTTGCCTCACATCGTCTTCCACTAAGAGGTGGCGTCCTTCCTGGATCCTAATGCCCCTTTCAGACCAAAGGTCGGGTTTGACACCATCAAAGGTAGCACAAAACTTCGCTTTGGCGAGTAAGAGATCTACATACCCTAGTTGTTCTAAAATAACAAGGAGGGCCTGGGAATGCCGATTAACGACCTTCGTAAGGTGCACTCGAACTTGCTCCTTGCAGATTTCTTCATCTTCTCGTAATTGGGCCAAGTCTCTCCGAATGCCCTTGAGGCTTTCATCTTCCACCAATTGAAATGTGACAACGTCTGGAGTTTCCTTCACCTTGATCAGTTCTGAAATGCCTGAAAGCCTTGATATTTGCTCTCTAGCTGAAGTACTTAGAGTAATCTCCCCATCCATGGACAAGATTCGTCCCACCAAAGGAAGAATTTTGTCATCCACTAAAACTCTTGGACGGTTTAATAAAATCTCTAATCGTGAACGCGCCAGACGAATTTCTGCAAGCTTTTCAGCATAAGCATCGGCAATATAAAAGCCATCCCTCGTGCCCTGTCCAAGGCTAAGAGCGTCCAAACACTCCTCGCACGCCTCCAACGAAGGATTTAAGACGAATGTCCATTGAAGACTTGCCAATTCTGCTTGGATTTTACCAACACTGAGTAGTAATTTCTTAATTTCATACAGTTCCAGATCATCTAGGCTGATGCCGTGAACGCTACGATTTATGCTTGCGCCAATATCCCTGATTGTGCTTAACAAATGGTTCAAATTATCTGCGATCCTAGGATCGGTTTTCAAAGACGCACTAAGTTGCTCTAAGATATCTAACTCCTTTTGGAGATCTGCTCTTTGCTCCGCTAAAAAGACCGTGGCTTTGCGCTTTTGAGCTCGTCCTAAGGATGAAACCGGAGAGATTCGCGACCATACTTCATCGAAACCTATTTGACGCCGAGTCTTTGCATCAAGGAATTGCATCGTAATCCTCCTTTTCCAGCCCATAGCGAATACCCAGTCTTACGTCAAAACAGGGAACGGGCCATACGGCTTGTCCCACATCCTCTAGCAATGGGAGAGGGTCTACAAAGCCATAGCTACTATTGAAAGGATTAACCGTCACAGCACTGATGTGGATGGGTTCCAAAACTTTGAGCTCTGCG
>WPCH01285530.1_pt1 | contig 16127 bp, 13 predicted proteins | sample 5399881 | NCBI WGS metagenome assembly WPCH01 (sample SAMN12869468, study PRJNA574797) | sludge metagenome | isolation source: wastewater treatment of pH5 | place: China:Beijing | collected 2019-05-20
GGGGCAGGCGCCGCAAAATAGCCAAAACGCCTGCAGCAAGCGCCGCAGGCGTCCCATACCTCGTTTACACACCCTCAATCGGGCAGGTGCAGGTCATATATCACCTGTTAATCGGGCTTCTTCAGCACATCCTCCGCCATCGCCCGTTCCTGCAGTTGCCCGTGCATCGCCTTAATATCCGCGGGGATCAGCACAATCGCAATCAAAATAAACACAAAGCACAACCCCCACGCAATCAGGCTGATGCTCAAAATCGCCGTCCCCACCGTGAAGTGGTCGGCAATAATCCCCGCAATCAGCGGCGAAGTGGCCGAGCCGATCAGCTCAATGAAATTCTGAATCGCATTGGCAGTCGAGCGCACCTCGGGCAGCGTCACATCGAAAATCGTCGAAAGCACATTCGGTCCGCCAAACGGCATAAAGAAAGCCGTGCCCATCAACAAAACCGCAAACAACAGCACCTGGTCGTTGCCAGTGCTCATCGTAAAATACAGCAGCACCGCACCCAAAAAGATCCCAATCGCCGCTGCAATCAGCCGCCCGCGCCGCGTCTTACTGAAAAGATAGTCACCCAACATACCCGCCGCCGGGTTTCCCAACGCCATAAACAACACCGCCGGCGCCATAATCATCAACTGCGTATTGCTGTCATAGCCGCGATCGGTGGCTAAATAACCGAAAATGTAATACGTAATCGTGTTCCACGGAAACACCCCAATGAACCCCTGCGCGAAGACAAAAATCAAGCTGCGCTTCTTAAAGATCGAAAGTGCCGTCTGCCAGCTGAACTTATACTTCGAAGTCTCCACCCCCTTCAGCTCCGCCTCGCTGCTGCCGCGCGGCACATCCTTCACCCCGAAGAAAATCGCAATCGCCAGCAAGATCCCCAGCATGCCGGTAATCACGAAGATCGAGCGCCAGCCGATCATCCCGCCGAGAACCAGCGCCAGCACCATCCCCAGCAGGTAGCCAATCGGTCCGGTCAGCTGCATCGTCCCGAAAATCCTGCCGCGCTTGCTGGGCGGGTAGTAGTCGGCCAGCAGGCTCATCATCCCCGGGTAACTCGAATCATCAATACCCGTTGAAGATCGGGCAGCCAAAAAGCCCGGAAAAGTCTTCACAATCGAAGACAACCACGTCGTCGACCCCCAGATGAAAGAGGCCAGCGCCAGCAGCTTGCCGCGGTTGTATCGGTCGTTGAGCCAGCCCCAAACAGGGTAGAGGATCGCCCCCACCAGCAGCGCCCCCGTGTTGATCAACCCCCATTGGGTGTACGTCATGTTGAACGTTTCCATCACCTGCGGCTGCAGCGGTCCAATCAGCAGCTTGTCCGTCTGATGCAGCAGCATAAAGAGAAAGAAGAGCACAGTGGAAGTGCGCGCAGCGCGTTTAAACTTGTCAGTCGTCTCTACAGTCATAAAGTCTCCATTCAACATCGCGTGAGAATCATCAAAGCCCTTAACACCAGCTCAACTTCAATGAGTAATTATACAATCCAAAGCAGAAATACCAGCGAAAAATGGCAAAATAAGCGCAAAACTAGCCTACCGCCGCATAAAATTATTGCGTGTATACATTACCATAAACCAAACCGCACCTGCGCGCAGCAAGGCAGGGGGCTCGCGCTTAAATCAAAAACCAGGTGTTCAATCAACTTCATCAGAGCTGATCGAACAAACCTGGTCTTCGTCTCAATCCAACCCGCGGCAGCCCCGCGGGGTTCACAACCCGCTAATTCGCAGCAGGGTTCGCATCGCGCTTCTTCTCGGCTTTCACCGCAAAGTAAGTCAACACCACCGCAATCACAATCGGTATTACACCCAGCACCGCAAAAATCAAGTCTGGCACCATGCGCGTCCACTCAATCGTGCGCATCACCTGGGTCGTCATAAAGGCCGAAGAACGCCCATGCCAATAACCGTTGTTAATCACGTCAATCAACTGCAACACACCGCCCGGGAAGAGCGAGAGCACCACCATCAGCAGCAGGCCGATATTCAACCCCCAGAAGCCCACCTTGATGAACCTCTCCACCTTCTTCCAGGCATCATCCTTCAGCACCTGGCGCAGTGCAAAAACCATCAGCGAAAGGCTCAGCATGCCAAACACACCCATCATCGCCGCGTGCCCATGATTCGGCGTCAGCATCGTCCCAACCTCAAAGTAACTGATCACCGGCATGTTAATCAGAAAACCGAACACACCCGCCCCCAGGAAATTCCAAAAACCCACCGCCATCAGGAAGTAGAAAGTCCATTTATGCTTGGTAACCACCTCCCATTCACCGCGGGTAATCTTGATGAAGTCCCAGGCGTCCAGCGTCAGCAGCGTCAGCGGTACCACCTCAAGCGCCGAGAACACAGCCGCCAACGCAATCGTCAGGTTGGTTTGCCCCGTCCAATACCAGTGGTGCCCCGTGCCAACCAACCCGCCAGCCAGGTACAAGATCGCGTCCAGGTAAATCACCCGCAGCGCCGTCTTCTTCGAAACAATCCCCAACACAAAGAAAATGATCGCAACCATCACCGTGGCGAAAAGCTCAAAGAAACCCTCCACCCACAGGTGAATAATCCAGAAGCGCCAGGTATCCACAATCGTGTAATTCGTCGTGCTGTCAAAGAACATGGCAGGCACATAGAAAAGGGGAATACCAATCGCCGCAAAAATGAACAGCTCAACAATCTCCTTGCGCCCGGGGTGTTGCCTGGCGCCTCTCAGCGCCCGAACCAGCAAGAAAAGCCAGAACAGCAGCCCCACCACCAGCAGATACTGCCATACCCGTCCCAGCTCCAGGTATTCCCAACCCTGGTTGCCCAGCCAAAACCACAACTTGCCCGTCAGATTCTGAATCCCCAGCCATTCGCCTACCAGGCTGCCGACCACCACCAAAACCAGCGCGCCAAACAGCACGTTCAGCAGCAGGCTCTGCTTCTTGGCTTCTTTGCCGCTCATAATCGGCGCTAAAAACAGCGCCCCCGCAATATAAGAGGTCGCAATCCAGAAAATGGCAAGCTGAAGATGCCACGTGCGTACCAGGTTGCTCGGCAGCAGCTTCGTCAGATCAAGCCCATAAAAACTGCCCGGGTCTGCCCGATAATGCGCAATCAGCCCGCCGACCCCCACTTGCGCCAGAAAGAGCAGCGCCACAATCACAAAATACTTGATCGTACCCTTCTGGCTTTCAGTTGCAGGCTGCACCGCCAGCGGCGGATACTCAATCAGAGCCGCCTCCTTAACATTCTTCCAGCCGAGGAAATCCCAGCGCCCAAAGGCAAACAGCACCAACGCCAGCCCCAAAAGCAGCACCGCCACACTGATCGCGCTCCACAAAATCGAGTCCATGGTCAGCGTATTGCCCACAGAGGGATCGTAAGGGAAGTTATTGGTGTAAGAATACGGCTTGTCTGGTCTGTTCGCCACCGACACCCACGACGCCCACGCGAAGAAAGCCGTCAGATCGTGCAGCTCATCAGGGTCGCTGATCAGGTTCGCCGTAAGGCCAGCGTTCTCCTCAGGGTTCTTGAAGAAGTCAGTCCACACCGCAATCTGATTCTCAAAAGATCGCACCTCAGCCGGGGTAAACACCAGCACATGCGTGCTCTCATTGTAGCGGTTCTGCTTAAGCATCAAGATGACGTCAGCCTCAACCTGCTTTCTTTCCAGGTCAGTCAGCAGCTCCAGCCCTTTTTGGTAACGCCCCTGTGCCGCATGCTCGGCTGCATCTACACTCAGGTTGTGCAAATACGCCGCCGAGAAATCCGGGCCCATATAGGCTCCATGCCCCCAAATGCTGCCATTGTTCATCAGCCCATATTTAAGGAACACCTCCTGCCCGCTGCTGATATCCTCGCCGCTGAAAAGCACCTGCCCATCTTCAGTCAGCACTTGTTCAGGGATGGGCGGGGCGGTTACATAGGCATTGACAGTGAGATAGATCAGGATGCCAAAACCAACCAGCATCACAAGGATCACTGCCCGCCGCCACCATGGAGAAAGCTTTTGATTTACATCCTGTTCAGCCATACTCGCACCTCTTCGTTTATAAAAATGTGAAAACCTAGTGAATGATAATAATTGCTAAAAGTATACAAATATTAAATATTAAAGTCAATAACCATCTTTTTTATCCAATATTCAAACCCGCCTCACATCAACACAACTCCTCTCCTCCAATCAGGGTAGGGCAGGAGAGGGGTTGTGTTGAGCATTCAGGCAGTCGCGCCCATCAACTTCGCTGCCTGTATTTACAGAGCCATCAAACCAGCTGTGAAAATCAACCCAAGCTAAAGCAGGGTTGCCGCTGCGCTATTCACTCCGTGCACGTCGCAGTCAGCAGCGTATCCTCCAGGTTGATCGGGATGCTGATCACCTCAAAACTGTCATCTGCCAGCCGAATGTGCAGCGTTACAGCCGTCGCACGCGGGTCAAAGTCAGCCACAATCCGCGCCCGTGAGTCGCCATACTCATCCGATTGGGTAACCGCAAAAGTGTTGCCCAAGTCATCGCTGATCGTCGAATTCTTGAACTCCCAGGTGATGGAGGCATACTTCGGGTCTTCCTGAATGTGCAGCAAATGGATCGAGACAAAATCTCTGCCCGTAGAAGCTTCATGCCCAACGCAAAAATCCTGCAGGAAGATAGAAAACGCGCCGTTGCTGCCATTGTAAGGGTATTGCACCTTCAGGTCAGCCACAGCGGTCTGCGTGTCCGCAAGCTCCAGCAGCGCCCGGGCAGTTGAGGTAGCCTGGGCAGAGGGAGACAAGCTGGTTGTGTAAAACAACAGGCAGCAGGCAATAATGGCAAGGCTGCCGGTAATGATCGCAAGTATCTTGGTTATCCGCTTGCTCTTCTCGTCACGCTGCTTCTGCAACGTTTGCTGCAAAAGCAGGTTGGCCTGCGCAGATTCTCGCCTTAAATTCTCTTGCTTGATGTTCACACCGCACTTCACGCAATAAGCCGAACCAATCGGGTTGACCGCGCCGCATTTGGGGCAGTCCAGCGTAGTTTTCGCCCCGCACTCGCTGCAATGCAGCGCATCGGCAGGGTTTAGCGTGCCGCATTCAGGGCACAAAAACCCATCACCGGGGGTTTTCTCCGCCTGGAAATAGTTAATCGACCCGCAGAAAGGACATTGAACTTTACCGCCCTTGGCAGTCATGTTGAGCGGTCCGCCGCAAGCCTGACACTTATGAACAAGCATATTCGCCATTTACCCTCCAAAACCATATGGCGGCGCAGTGGTTGAAAAATACATCACGCCGTTGTAAAGGAATCAATGATCAATTTTAGCACTGTGAGGAAAAAAACAATGCCATTCTCGATTAAGCAACCTAATCTCCAGCCCATTTGCCTCCCGCAGCGGTGGCGTGTCACGTATTTTGCTGATCATGCCAAACCTTGACAACCTTGCGCCTTTTTCAATCCTCCTGTTTCGAGGGTCTCTTTCTATCTTGATAGAACCCAACCAAGCGCACATTTACTGAAAAAAGCTTCTATTATTAATACCGATTATTTAAACTAATCGGTATTAATAATTTTTTCAACATAAAACACACAACACAATAAAAAAACCACCCTCACAGGTGGTTTCAAATAATGCGCGCTGCCTGAAATCTTCAGGGCATACGGTAACGTGCCACACAACCAAACGATTAGTCGGCGATCTTCTGCTTGAGATGATCCGGCAGCAGCAGCGAGATCAGGAAGGACACGATGCTCACTGTAAGCCCGCCCCAAACCGCCGGCCATATGCCATCCACATGGAAGCCGATGTTGAACCAATTGGAGGTCATGTACGATGCCAGGTAGAACGCGGCGCCGTTAACGACCACCAGGAACAGCCCCATTGTCAACACAATGCAGCCGCAAGAAAGCAGCGTCAGCAGCGGGCGTACAAAAGCGTTCACCAAACCAAGGATGAGCGCCATAAATACAACCACAAGCCAGCCGCGTTCGCCATCAACACTAATGCCGGGCACCAGGTACACTGCCGCGGCGACGGCAAGCGATGTAATGATCCAACGAATTACAAATCTCATTTTATCTTCTCCTCATAGTAAAAATGTTGTTAATGTAAAACCCCAGAAAAGGTTTCTTGGATACGAAGGGATCAAACTAACAAGGGACTTTTCTCTCTCCCCTTCTCCAGCACCTCATAGGTACTATAAAATTATATCAGGTTCAAAGGAATATCTTCTCTGCAATTTCTTATCTTATACAATGCCTATGCGCAGATAGTCTCCCAGCTCTTCTTTTCCTTTCCATTGACAAAACGCCACCGTTCGGGTTTATAATCCACCGCGTTACACTAAATCATTTTTTATGGAGATACACAAAATGTTACTCAGCAAGACAAGCAACAAAGTAAAACCTGTTTCATCGTTCCGTTTATTGTGGCTGATTGCCGGCCTGCTCGTAATTGCTCTGCTGGCAGGCTGTTCCGGCCAACAACCCACTGCTGATGTGGCTGTCGACGAAACCGACACCCCTGCCGAAGCCACTGCTCTGCCCACCAGCACAGTCGCCCCCACCGCAGAACCGCGCCCCTTTGGTGAGTTTTCACTCGGTTGGAAAGGCCTCACCTACGATACGTGCACTTTGGCTGAAGAAACCACCACCTTCCAAACCGCAACCTTAAATCAGGGTGAGTTCATCTATTTCGTTTCCCCCTTCGAGCCCGCCGATGTCGGCAACTCCATCCAATGGAAGGTCATCCGCCCCGATGGCAGCAACGCCTACGATGCCACCAGCAAAATTTACGATTCCGCTAATTTTTGCTTCTGGCAGGGTATCATGCTTGCTAATGAAGACCCCGGTACCTACAAACTCGAAATTGTCGACTGGAACAACAACGCCACCTCCTTCGACCTCACTCTCGAGTAAGCTCCAAATTCAAACCAGATCCATCGTTAAACAAATCACCCCAGTCAAAAAACTGGGGTGATAATTTTCATTCTCATTCTTTGGCTGGATTATCGCAGCTGTTCAACCAGATAGTTCTGAATCCCCATCTGGCCGATTTGCGCCAACTGCGCTTCGAGCCAATCAGCATGGGCTTCTTCATCCAACAAAATCGTGGCAACCAGGTCAGCAGAACCGTTATCACCTTCATCACCAGTCAACGCCACAGCCTTGTTGTAATCTCTGATCGCACCTTCTTCGGCCGCGTAATCATTCTCAATCATTTGAGCCACGTCGCTGCCGATCTCGATCTTCTTTAAAACGTTTACTACTGGTATGCCGCCCAAGAAGAGCACACGCGCGATGAGTTCTTCTGCGTGTTTCATTTCCTGTATGGCGCGTTTTTCAATCGCTTCATACAGTTTCACATAACCCCAGCTGCCGCACATCTTCGCATGCACCATATACTGGTTAACGGCAGTTAGTTCATCGGACAGCAAATTGTTAAGTGTATCAATTACCTTCTTATTACCTTTCATAATGTCACCTCCGTACCTGAATTATAACCTCATATGCGGAAATCAGACAATAAATGATAGGCACAGAACCGCTCTTCGCCTCCCGCCTCACGCAAGCACAGCGGGTAGAATTGATCGGCTTGCTGTCCCTGATCAATGTCAAATGCAGTTATTTACCCGCGCGTGTCAGGTGCGGGTCAAGCGTATCACGCAGCCCATCGCCAAGCAGATTAAAACCCAGCACGGTAAACATAATTGCAATTCCAGGGAAGATCACCAAGTGTGGCGCGCTGAAAATGCTATTCTTCTCTTCTCCCAGCATCAAACCCCACTCCGGACGCGGCGGTTCAGCGCCCAGCCCCAGGAACGACAGCGCCGCAGCATCCAGAATGGCGGTGGCGATGCCTAACGTACCCTGCACAATCAGCGGGGTCATCGCATTCGGCAAAATCCGTTTGAACAAGATGTGCAGCCCCGAAGCCCCCAACGCCCGCGATGCCTGCACAAATTCAAGGTCGCGTACCTGCAGCACCGTAGAGCGCACCAACCGCGCAAAACGCGGAATCGAGACAATACCTATCGCCAGCAGCGCATTGATAAGCCCCGTGCCCAAAATCGAGACAATGGCAATCGCCAGCAGCAAGCTCGGAAACGCCATCAACACATCCATCAGACGCATCAACAGGTTATCCAGCCAGCCTCCTGTGTATGCAGCCACCGCGCCGATGAGTGTGCCGATGAGAATAGCAAACGCCATGGTCACCACACCCACCTGCAGCGAGAGGCGTGACCCATAAATCACCCGTGAGAACAAATCACGGCTATTGCTGTCTACGCCGAAAAGATGCTGCGGCTGCTCTTTAGGGCAGCCCAAAACATGGATGCAGGGCGGTGATCGCCTTTTTGAGCCCCTCAATATTTGGGTGGGGTCATGCGGCGCAATTAACGGCGCAAAAATGGCTATGATGAGCAGAATACCTAAAATAACAATGCCCGCCCTCCCCGAGCTGTGGCGCCATAAATTCCGTAACGCTTCGCGCGTAGGCGACTTGCGTTGTGAGGTGGCGATTTGTGTCAATTCCGATGTATTTTCCATAACAGCACCACCTAATCCAACCGTATACGCGGATCGAGATAAGCGTAAGAAACATCAACAATCAGGTTTACCATCACAAATATGATGGCAATCACCAAAGTAAACCCCTGTACCACCGGGTAATCACGCGCCAGTATCGCAGAAACAAGCCCGGTGCCAAAGCCAGGCAGGTTAAAGACCGTTTCAGTCAGCACCGCTCCTGAAAGCAGGCTGCCGGTCTCTATACCGATAATCGTCACAATCGGGATCATGGCGTTACGCATGGCGTGCTTGCGAATCACGCGCGGTTCGGCCATCCCCTTGGCGCGGGCGGCGCGAATGTAATCCAATCCAACCACCTCCAGCAGACTGGAGCGCGTCATTCGCGCAATAATCGCCATCGGGATGGTTCCCACTGCAATGGCGGGCAAAATCAAATGACGGAGGGCATCCCAAAACAAGGGCCAATCTCCGGTAATAAGCACATTAATCAAAACAGTATTCGACATCAACTCAACGATAAAAGCCTGAAAACCGCTGAGATCCTGCAGCCCCCAGTAATCCGCCAAATCAATGGGCGAAAGCCCGGCAGAAAACCTGCCCGATGGCGGCAAAGCAAACGGTGTTCCCTTAAGGGTCAGCGCAAAAAAGTACGCCAGCAGCAGCCCCAGCCAGAAGACCGGCATCGAAACACCGATATTCGCAATCACCATGGTTATCGTATCAATAAAAGTGCCCCGTTTTAATGCAGAGACAATTCCCAGCAGCACCCCTACTGTGGTCGAAAAGATCATCGCCAGCAGCGTCAGCTCCATCGTCAATGGCAAACGCTCGGCAATCAGCGTGGTCACTGGTCGAGTAAAACGGATCGAATCGCCGAAATCACCGCGAAAAAGATTTTGAATATAACGGCCGAATTGAACAACCAGGTTGTCGTTCAACCCATAGCGTTCCAAAAAAGCTTCGCACTTGGCGGGAGTCGCGCGCTCACCCAGCATCGTGACACATGGGTCACCTGGAATGAGGCGCACAATCAAAAATGTTACCAGGATGACTCCGAGCATCACTGGCAGGAGGAGGAACAGCCTTCGCGCGAGGTATTGAAGCATGATGCGTCTTTCTATAAACTTGGTTTCGGATGGGGTTGGTTTTCCAACCCCATCCGGGGTTATTTACTTGTGGTTTACGACAAACTTACGGAACAGCATATCCAGCTTGAACCAGCAGTTCCTTCGCCAATTCCTGGTCGAACTCACGCCAGGGGATGTCTGGGCTGGCGCCAGGATGCACGAATGCAGGTACAAAGCTTTCAGAAACACTCGATCCAACAGGATAGAACTCATCCACAATGCGCTGGCGGTCAATTGCATGGGCGATCGCCTGGCGCACCAGTTCGTTATCGAACGGCGCAATGGTGTTGTTGAATCCAATGTAGAAGATATTGAATCCGTTGCGTGGATACAAAGTGAGGTTGCTGTCGGCTTCGATGGAAGCAATATCATCCGGACCGGGGTTGTCAATACCATCCACATTACCCGACTGCAATTCAAGCAAACGCTGAGCCGATTGCTCTGACCAGCGGAAGATCAATTGCGGGGTCTTGGCGGGTTCGCCCCAGTAGCCCTGGTAGGCTGAAAACACTACACTGTCTCCGCGATTCCATTCACTGACCAAATACGGGCCGGTACCATTGGGATTGTCGCTGATGGCCACTGAATCGCCCTTGGTCATATCAAGGTGCTCGCGATCCAAAATACTGAAGACCGAGAAGGCAACTTTAGAGGGGAAAGCGGGATCGGGATGGCAAAGGGAGAATTTCACCGTCATGGGGTCAACTGCCGCAATGGAGAGGAACTCACCACCGTAATCGCAGCTTGGAGCAGTCAAGGAAAGCAATCCGTCGGTCTCAACCAATTCAGCATCGACCGCTTCGGCATTCAAGAACGCACCAAAGAAGGCACTGAAATACTCAAACGAGCCCGTGCGCCCAGTGTGATTGGGGCTGGCTGCATCCCACAAAGAAGCATAGGTAGCCACAACATCATTGGCTTCGAGTGTCGCAAAATTGTGGAAGAGAACGCCTTCTCGCATGGTGAAGGTGTACTCAGTGAGCTCATCATTTGCCGAGTAGCTTTCAGCCAGAGCAGGGATAACTTCAGCCCCGCCAACAGTGAATGCCAACAGAGGTTCGTAAACTTGCTCACAGGCACGCAGTGTCTCACCATCAGTTTCATCTGAACACCAAAGAGCGTGAGGTTCACCATTCTGCATCCAGACCAGTTTGTCTGTGCCGTTGCTCATCACACTGAACACCTCATTGCCCAGCGGGCTTGAATGTGCACCTTCAACATCTGCGCTAAACACAGTTGAAGAGCCGCCATTCGCAACAGGAATCATCATGACTCTGTCTTTGAGCATCTGATTGACGGTGTCATAGTGCCCCTGGCGGATATCAGGATCTGCGACCTGACCAGCTGCCTTGATTTCTGCGACCATATCTTCATACAGGGTCCCAAACTGCTGATTCTCGGGTGCAGCGAAGTGGTAATCGTAGAAGTTGGTGGCATCCGGGTAGTCAGCGTTCCAACCAAGCAGGTAGAAACCTTCTGTACCAGCAGCGGTCCCATCAATGAAGGCGGCGGATTCCATTTCCTTCAGGGTTACGTTGATACCGACTTCTTTCAACTGTGCCTGGATTTCCTGCGCCACTTTATCAGGTGAAGGCAGGTATGCACGGTCAACCACGCGGAACGAAAGCGTGATGTCGAGCGGCTGGCCTGCAACAGGTGCCTCTGTCACAACCGGTGCTTCAGTGGCAGGTGCCCCTGGAACTTCAGGAGCAGCTGTCGGCGCCGGGCTGGTGCAAGCTGCCAGCAGCAGCGTTGCGACCATCAAAAAACTAAACAGTACAAAAAATCGACCTTTCATTTCTTTTCTCCTTGATAAAAGTTTAAACCGATTTGGGCTCCTTACAGGGCAGCCCTGTTCAAATCGTTTTGCATCCTTAATAATATGATCACCTCCTTTTAGTACCTGTCAATCTCATCTTCAAGTTAAGCCGGCACGCCAGTTAAGCGAGCCAACAGGCAACACGGTGTTCAGGGGTCTTTTCTACTAACTGTGGTTCGTTGATTGCGCATTCTGCCACCGCAATCGGGCAGCGTGGATGGAAGCGGCATCCGCTGGGCGGATTGAGCGGGCTGGGCACATCTCCTTTGAGGATGATGCGCTCGCGTTTTACCTTCGGATCAGGGATGGGGATCGCGGACATTAACGCCCGAGTATACGGGTGCAGTGGGTTGCGAAAGAGTTCATCGCGTTGCGCCATTTCAACCATTTTCCCCAGATACATCACCGCCACGCGGTCTGAAATATGCTCCACCACTCCCAGGTTGTGAGCAATAAACAAATATGTCAACCCCAGGTCTTGCTGCAAGTCTTTGAGAATATTCAACACCTGTGATTGAATGGAAACATCCAGCGCCGAAACAGGCTCATCACACACAATAAAATGTGGCTTCAATGCAAGCGCGCGGGCAATTCCAATCCGCTGCCGCTGCCCGCCAGAAAATTCGTGCGGGTACCGTCGACTGTGGTACTCTTCCAAGCCCACCTTATGGAGCACATCCAGCACCATCTGATAGCGATCGCGCTTATCACCGATATTGTGAATTGAAAGCCCCTCCATCACCGAATCACCGATACGCAAACGCGGATCCAGCGAAGAGTAAGGGTCCTGAAAGATAATTTGCATCTCGCGCCGAACTGATTTAAGCGCCGCGCCCTTTAGTTTCAACAACTCCTGGTCGTCAAACCAAACGCTGCCAGAAGTGGGTTCAGTCAGCCGTAGAATTGCGCGCCCGATCGTGGTTTTACCGCAGCCCGATTCTCCAACCAACCCCAGCGTTTCGCCGCGGCGCACGCTAAAACTCACATCATCCACCGCCTGTACGTGGCCGGTCACACGCTGAAAAACACCGGTTTTTACCGGGTAGTATTTTTTTAAATGTTCAACCTTAAGCAGGTCGAGCGTGTTCTTCTTTAAATTCGTCTGTCCGTTCATTTTATTCAGCCTTTAATGGCGCGCTATGTTCATCAGAATCCGAATAAAGCCAGCAGCGCACGGTGTGATTCGGGCGCACCTCAACCAACTCTGGTTTCCTTCTGGCACAAATCTCCAGACCGTATTTCTGGCGCAGCAGACACCTCGGTTCAAACCGGCAGCCAATCGGCAGATTTATAAGATTCGGCACCAAACCCGGGATAACCTCCAAACGCTCAACCACATGCCCCAGTACAGGAATTGAACCGATCAAACCCTGGGTGTAGGGGTGAAGCGGCGTATCAAAAATCGGCTCCACATCTGCAAACTCCACAATCTCGCCGGCATACATCACCGCCACACGCTGCGCAGTCTCGGCAATGATGCCCAAATCGTGCGTGATGAGAATAACCGCCGTGTTGGTCTTCTCGCGCAGTTCGCTGATCAGGTCAAGAATCTGCGCCTGAATCGTCACATCAAGCGCGGTGGTAGGCTCATCTGCAATCAGCAGTTTGGGTGAGAGCGCCAGCGCCATCGCAATCATCACCCGTTGGGCTTGTCCGCCTGAGAGTTCATGAGGGTATGCGTTCGCTTTCTTTTCGGGGTCAGGTATGCCCACCTGCGTCAGCAATTCAACCGCACGCTTCCAGGCGTCCTTCTTCTTAATGCCCTTGTGCAGAATAAGCACCTCTGCCACCTGCTCCCCCACTCTGAACACCGGGTTGAGGCTCGATTGCGGTTGCTGGAAAATCATCGAAATCCGATCGCCGCGAATTTTTACCATCTCATCTTTTGAAACTTGAAGGATGTCTCGGCCTTCGAAAATTATCTCCCCATCCACAATTTTTCCTGGAGCTCCAACCAGCCGCAAAATTGAAAACGAGCTGACGCTCTTGCCGCAGCCAGATTCACCCACCAAACCGAGCACCTCGCCAGCTTTAACCGAAAAGTCCACACCATCAACAGCCTTCACCACGCCATCTTCAGTGAAGAAAAAGGTTTTCAGCCCCCGCACATCCAATATGGTTTCAGCTGTTTTTACGTCTGTTCTTTCGCTCATGCAGTGCACTCCAAAATAAAAACTGTCGTCTCCGCGGTAAAGCTTTCATTATGATGATAGATTCAGATAAGCAAAATACAAGGTACTAATAATCATTATACGGCTTGAAAACCAATTATTACGCCGTTTCTTTTTTACCTAATATGGCTGATCATATTTATCATCACCGCCTTTTGAAAGCACAAAGTGCCGGCCGGGATATACCGTTTATGATGATATTTTTGTATCGGTATAATTGGTTATTGTACGGTTTTCCAAAGTCAATTTCAATAGGCAACTTGCCAGTTAACAGAATTCTTAAGTCAAACACCTTTTTAATCGGATAACACCTCTTCTTACTCTCTTTTTTTCATCTCTCTCGTGAAACCCTTTCTTCACACAAATTGCATCACGCCGCCTGTATTTGTACACAAGTATCCGCAAGTTAACCTGAACAGCCATCTCTTCATCTGCCCTTAGATTAATTGAAGCAGCAACTGATCTGCATAAGATAGCAATCAATACCTGGCAGCCACTCAGCAGTACCATGCCTTTAGCGGCCATCAACGGTAGAAATCTTCAGCGGTATGCTTTTCCTCTCCTCACTATGAACCATCACATACCTTCGAAGAATCAGAGCCTGTCCATCAGATAATCATTTGGCAATTTAGGTTGCCATCAGAATTCACCCCGCCATCTTGTCCTCCATCCCCTCCACAGAGGTTAGCGCAGCCAAAGGATGGAAAATTGTGTACAATCAAAAAGATGGAACCCGAGAAAGAAATTCAACCCCTGCTGCCAGGAGAACTCGCCCAGCTCATCGGCCTCAACGCCAATCGCGCCGCCGCGCAAACCCGCTTTCGCGATTACCGCTCGCGCCGCGCAGATGAAACCCTGCGCCGCCAAGACGCTGATCTGGCGCTCTTCCATGAGTTCCTCGAATTTGTGGACCTCAACACCGGCGATCTGGCGCAAGAAGCTGCAGCCTGGCGGCCGGTTACTTGGGGATTGGTCGAAGCCTTTGTCAAATGGCAACTTAACGAAGGCTACGCCATTAAAAGTATTAACGTGCGCCTTTCCACCGTAAAAACTTACGCCCGCATGGCCATGCAGACCGGCGCCATCAGCCCGCAGGAGTATGCCCTCATTCGCGCCGTGCAGGGTTACTCTTTCCGCGAGCAGGCGCGTATTGACCAAAAACGTCCAATAAAACGCATCGGTTTTAAAAAAGAGTTGCCTGTCAAAATCCCTTCACTGCATGCCGCGCAGTTAAAAGAACAACCCGACACTCCGCAGGGGCGGCGCGACCAGCTCCTTATGTGTCTGCTGCTCGATCACGGCTTGCGCGTCGGCGAAGCCGCCGGGCTGGCAGTGGCGAACATTGATACTGAAACTTGGGAACTGCGCTTCTTCCGCCCCAAAGTCAACAAAGAACAAATCCACCGCCTCACAGCCGATACCCGGCAAGCCCTGAGCGCCTGCCTGAACAACCATGAGCTGTTGCCAGGCGAGTTGCTGCTGCGGCGCAGCAAAAAGAATGAGGAGCTCGGCGCTGCCGGTATGAGCCAGCGCGCCATCACTGCCCGTGTACGCCTGCTGGGCGAACGCCTGGGAATCAGCGGGCTTTCTGCTCATGATTGCCGCCACTATTGGGCAACCTCCGCTGCCCGCCATGGCACCGACCCCTTCTCCCTGCAAGAAGCCGGCGGCTGGTCTTCTCTTGCCATGCCCCGCCGTTATATCGAGCATAACGCCATCGCCAACCAGGGTGTCAAACTCAAAACCGACAAAGCCAACCCGCCCGAGAAATAACCCTCTTCTCAGGGTTTTTCATCCCGGAATCTGGTTTTGATTCCGGGATTTTGCTCTGAACATGACCGTAAACACCCTGCCTCCACCAGTGGGCTTCCGTATTGCGCGTTTAGTGCAGGTTCCTCATGCTTTTTTCATCCCGGAATCTGGTCTTGATTCCGGGATTTTGCTCTAAACATGACCGTAGAAACCCTTTGTCCACCAGCAAGTTTCTGCTTCTTACGTTTAATGCAGGTTCCGGGAACCTTAAACCAGATTCCCGGAATCTGTGTGGGCGAAACTCAGCCAGGCTGATTTTGGTTTGCCCATAGCGGCTTGGATTGCATTACAATTCAGAACAGCGTTTACTCAATCGCACCACAAAGGAGCTTATGCCCGAAAAACCCTCTCTTTTTTCCAACATGACGCCGCTCGATTGGCTCCTGGCAGCGCTCTTCACCGTTGTGGTGGCAGCGCTGGCATACCTCACCTTCCCTCCCTATGGCTGGCTCATCGGCATCGTCGTCGCCCTCGGTTTGCTCTACCTCGCCAAACGCCGTCGTGACGGGCTGCAGAATCGAGATTAGCAGACCCCTGCATGTTCTCCCCGCAGATTAAACACCCCCAACCTGTTTCTAATTCCTGGTTCTTGGCCTTACCGGCCTCCCGCCTGCCCCCACTCTCTCCCCCACCTTGCTCAGATATGCAATATAATCGGGGTGAGTGCTGCTCATGAACATTGATGTTCACCTCTTCTCACCC
>WPCH01206835.1_pt1 | contig 16103 bp, 17 predicted proteins | sample 5399881 | NCBI WGS metagenome assembly WPCH01 (sample SAMN12869468, study PRJNA574797) | sludge metagenome | isolation source: wastewater treatment of pH5 | place: China:Beijing | collected 2019-05-20
AAAGAATGTGGGAGGTTCAAAAAAGAAACTATATATAATTATACAAGTAAAACAGAATTGTACAGCATGAAAAGGAGCACTACATAAGTGAGTGCTCATCGATAAGGAGGTAACTTTTTTAGCTAAACACCCTTCTTAAAAAATATGCTGGAAAAGCGGGAAATAAAACCAAAATATAGTAACTAATGATGTTATGAGTAAAAATTTATAGGGGGAGGTTTCATGTTGTTATTATTTAAATAATAAAACAGCTAGCTCAATGAACTAACTGCTTTATTGTCCAACAATAAAGATACCCACAATACGTTGTAACTTTAAGTTACAACTATAGTATAAACAGAATTAAAAATATTATGTAAAGTTAAAAATGAGCTAAATAAGGAAACTAAAAAGAGCACTAGGTACAAGTGCTCTTTAAAAGAAGACCCTATGAGTTAATAGCTACATATCCGTAATATATGCTTGCCCCTTTAAATGGTGACAAGCAAGTTAATATAAAAGATTACCCAGCAAAAAACTAACTGCTCAGTCCTAGAAGAAAAGGAAAAGGAAAAACAAAATTACAGAGGTCACTGTGAATTAAGCTGTATCAGGCCATCTATAGCATTAGACATAATGAATAGAAACAATAAGGTCATTAAAACTCACTTATAAAAACGTAAAGGAGGCACTGCTTAAATTGTAGTATCTCCTCTTAAAAAAGATTAAGTTCAGTTTTATTTCTGAAATCAAAACAGATAATAAAGGTGTTTATTTTCTTGTGGAACTAAAGCTACCATATAGTTGAATAAGATGAATTGATTTATTCAGTATTTGATTTTATCATTGTTTTTCCTTCCTTATACAATAACGGAGTAATTTCCCCTGCATATCCACTCAAACTAATTAAATGATGAATTCCTGTTTCTTTATCTACTATCGTTACTCGTGAACACATAATTTAGAATTTCATTCGGAAAAACTCAAAAAGGCAGTTAGCCCAGTCTAACTGCTCGATACAGAGGTAATAATCTAGATGCATAGATATTGTATGCCGAGTTATTGATTTTATTCAAGGAATAAAGAAATTGTATTTATTTGAAAAATATAGTTGAAGAATTTTATAGAGAAACTGCAGCAAATTCTATATTACAAGAGATACGAGGTGTAGCTCCAATAGAAGACAGAATGACATAAGTACGAAGCCTTACTAAACTTTCTGGACCAAAGTTTAGTAAGGCTTCAACTAATTTAACTGAATTTGAAACAAAACTAAATAGTAAAACCTAATTAAATGTGAAATCCAACTAAAATTTAATTTAATTCTACATAAGTAACAAAAGATATTCATGAAAATGGATACTTTCTCGTCTAAAAAGTATCCATTTTATGTCCTTGTACAAGTGTAGAAAGACAGAAAAGTCTAAACTAAAATTTCATAAATAATTGTTGATAAATAGCCGTTATCATAATTTTACATATAGCAATAGAATTTGTAAATAATGATCAAACCACATACACTGGTGGTTGAACGATGAACAGGCACCAGAATTTGCATACAATGTAGATATTCATAGAAAGCCTGGTTATGATCCGGTAGAGTTGTTTGTAAATCCAAAGACATTCCAAATACCACTAGAACCGGAGCGAATCAAAGGATCTCACGGTTTACCAGCAAAGGATAAAGGAGATTATGTGTCACTTGTAGTAACGGGGAAAGATTTTGAACTTCCAGATACATTAGAAGCGACCGAAGTCCATGACTTGTTGCTAAAGCTTGCGGGAAATGAGAAAGGGTGAAAAAATGAAATATCAGATGGGTGTGTTATTTGTCGGAGTGCTAGGTGCCGTTGCAACAACAACGATTTCTGGGCTTTTTGCAGTCAATCAAAATCTTGCTCCACTAAGGGGCGTTATTTCTACAGAGGGGTATCGCCACATCGCCATCAACCTAAGGTGGACAAAAGGGTATATGTGAATGTGTTTTTTGAAATTTCTACGACTACACTAAAGATGTGCATAACAAATAAACCTATTAACTAGGCATTTTAAAAAATATTATGCAGCCTTGAAACTTTTTGACAACATATAATCATACACAACACCTAAGATATCAAAGACGGTTTTCTTTTCGTACCGGTGAGATTTTCTTCCGTTTTTCTCTAAAAGGTAAAACAAACGCAGTAAAACTTTTAATAATTCATGGCTGCCCTTCTGTAGTCCCTCATAAAACAATAGATAATAATTCTTTATCATATAGATGGATTTGTATTCACTTAACTCTTTCTTTTTCTTATCCAAGAGTAACTGACGCATTTTAAACATCGTCGATGAACAGAGTAACATACTAATGAGTTGTCCATATAAATGGCATTCTAAGCGTTCTTTCTTGATTTCTTTACACTTGTCAATTTGAAAGAAAGATTTCCATGTTTTGAACAAAATTTCAATTTGCCAGCGTAATGAATACAAGTCATGGATATGTTCCGTTGGAACATTTTCTGCAGGAAGATTCGTAATATACACATTGATCCCACTCAACCGCTTACTTCGCTCTTTGTATGTAATACCTTTCTTCTTTTCTTTTTTGGCTTGTTCCTTCAACCTTTTCTCTGTTTGTTCCTTTGTTAATCGATGAATAATAACACGAGCTGGTAATTTTTGGTGCTGTCCAATGTATGCCTCTGAAACCTCTATTGTTTGACCAGGAGACAATTGATTCATGAGTTCTTCCATATCTAACTGAATATAGAGTGATCCTTTCTTTACAGTCCCATTTCGAAAATGCTCTGGCTTATCATTCTTACAATAGATTCGAGAATTTAATTTCAAACGTGAGATATAGTAAGCTCCTTTATCATGGATTTTCTGTAAGTCATGTAAGTCGAAATAGCCTAAATCTCTTATGTACAAGTCTTTTGGTCGAATAATTTGTAGGCTTGTTGAACCAAATATTTTATCATTTTCTCTTCCTTCCCCTACATAAACGTGCAGAAACTTTCCACTCAATAGGTCATACTCCAATTGAATTTTGACTCCTGCCGTATGGCTACTTCCACCTGAACCTTGATAATGTGAAGAAAATTTATCTGGAAGCTGAAATGTTGTAGAATCCAGAATCCGAATGTGCTTAAAGGTCGTGGTATATTGATGAATTATTTCTTTTGTTGAATGAATTCGTTGAGTTAGAAGATTAGCTAGAACTTGTTCTAGCAACTGTACTGCAGAAGCATTAAATCGTCGGTTAAGTCCTTCAGGGCTGATAAGAACACCTGTAGATACTTCAAGATAGCTGCATAATTGAGTGAGTGATGTACTTGCAACCTGTTGGCTAAGCCATACACATAAAGCAACTAATTCCTTTTCCTGATATTTACTCTTTCGCTGAACAAACCCTTTTTCTTTAGCTAGGTGTTCTAGAACACGAGGAGACATATGTCTTTGTAATTCTTCGGCAATCGGTTGAAGTTCGTCATGAATCGAAAACTCCATAAAATACGCCATCTTTTCCTATAATTCTACAGAAAGAATAACGTCTTTTTGGTTTTATGGATAGTGTAAAACCTTAGCCTGATAGTGATGGTGCCACTCTTTAATAGAATAATAAAATGATTAAAAAATAAATTCTCTCTGTTATTTAATATTTCACCCAAACTATTTTTGAGAAAACAAAGTCTAGAAAAGGGATAAAATACCTTTTTATGTTATATTTAGATAAAAAGGGGGAGAATACATGATTAAAGCAGTTATCTTCGACTTAGATGGAACTTTATTAGATAGGGATAGTTCTCTTAAACTCTTTATTAAAGAACAATATAAGAGGCATATCAATAAACTAAAACATATACCTGAAGAACAATATGTATCTCGATTTATTGAGTTAGATAATAAGGGATACGTTTGGAAGGACAAGGTATACCAACAATTACTCCAAGAGCATTCTATTTCCGATTTAACATGGGAGCAATTATTAGAGGATTACATAAACAACTTTCAACATCACTGTATTCCTTTTTCTAACATGGAGCATGTACTAAAAGAGTTGAAAGACAAAGGCATATTATTAGGCATGATTACAAATGGATTCACTGAATTTCAACTCCTAAATATCCAAGCCTTAGGAATTGAGAAATACATGGATACCATTTTAGTGTCTGAACAAGAGGGAATTAAAAAACCTCAAGCTGAAATCTTTATGAGAGCTTTAGAAAGATTAGGTGTTACCCCCGAAGAAAGCGTATACATAGGGGATCATCCAGAAAATGATGTAATAGGAGCTCGAAATGTGGGAATGAATGCAATATGGAAGAAAGATGCGTTTTGGGAAAATCCATTTACAGATGAATACATAATTGATGATTTAAAAGAATTACTGTTACTAATTGATACAATCAAAAAAAATAAGTACTTATCAATAAAATTGACTACTATAACCAAAAGGAGGAAGTTTTATGAGTTCAGTAGAAGAAAAGTTTCTATCTACAGTAATTTTTCAATTTGAGCACATAAAAAAACGTGCTGAGAAAGCTATAGATCAGTTAACAGAGCGAGATTTACATTGGCGTCCTAACAGTGAATCTAATAGTATTGCAATCATTATAAAACATCTGAGTGGAAATATGCATTCAAGGTGGACTAATTTCTTAACAACAGATGGCGAAAAAGAATATAGGGATCGTGATGGTGAATTTCTCGATACGGTCATTGAAAAAAAGAATTAATTGAAATTTGGGAAAATGGGCGGTTTCTTTTATTTAAAGCAATTAAAGAGTTACAAACAGAAGACTTAATAAAGACTATAACAATTAGAAATAATCCATTAACCGTCCTAGAAGCAATTCAAATTGAAATAGCGCATTGTAGCAATCATTTAGGTCAAATTTTATACATTGGTAAACAAATAAAAGGTTCAGGCTGGGAAATATTAAGTATTCCGAAAGAGAAATCTCAAACTTTTAGATAATATATTCAAAGTTCAAGTGACGTTAGCTAAATGGTGTAAAAATATTAGTTATTTATTTGTAATTTCGAATAGAGAATAAGAAAGCCTGAAAAATGAGTAAACTTTATTTCGAAACTACAGTAATAGTTATTATAGGGAAAAATGGACTGAAAAAGAATTATTGATTACTGTCTAAAGGAGTGAGTTGTATGAATGTAAAAATAGACGAAAAAACAATTACAACAGATCGGCTTTATTTGAGAAAAATAGGCTTAGAAGATATTGATGATATTTATAGTATCGTAAAAAAAGATATGGTCGGTACATGGCTTGCAGCATCTAGAGGAATGACAAAAGAAGAAACAAAAGTGTACGTCGAAAAGTTTATAGATCATTGGAATCAATATGGCTTTGGTGTATGGGCAGTATTAAATAAATGTACAGGGGAAATTATAGGACATTGCGGATTAAGATATGTAGATCAAAAAGAAGAGGAAGTTGAAATTATGTATCTTTTAGATCCTGAATTTTGGGGAAGGGGTTATGCAACAGAAGCTGCAAAAGCATCTATACAATATGCCACTAACTCGATGGAAATTAAAAAACTGATTGCGAGAATTAAAATTACAAATGATAAATCAAAAAAGGTATTGGAGACCTTAGAATTCCAATATACTTATGATAAAGACTATCAAGGTAAACAACTATCACATTATGAAATAAAATTGAAGTCATAAACACTTCTTAAGAACACAGGATTCACGTAAATGTAAGATAATTAATCAGCTCGCTTGTTTAACAACAGCGAGCCTTTTTACGTATGTAAACCTTGGTTAGTTAGTTTATGTTGGCTCCTGTTTTTGAATCTTTTATTATCAACGCTTATTATAGGATAACAAAATGTAGAAAAATAAAAATTTCGTTTAGGGGGTACTATAAAATATTAGCTTGATGGGTATGGGGTACCGCCAGCATTTCGGAAAAAAAACACGATAAGCAAAACGTAAAATAAGCTGCCCATATGGACAGCTTATTTACATAAATTTCGTTATTGGTAGTAAAACAACAACAAAAAAGATTAGCAAAGAGCTAAAAATTAAAATGACTGATTCGTTTAATGATATCTAAACCAAACAAACCATCCTTTTTCTTTACTTTTTGCTAAAAATATTTGACCTTGGGCTAGGTCAGCTCCAGGTGCTTTTGGGAAGTCTAAACGTACAAGCCATGATTTCTCAGCAATTTCTTTACCACAAAAGGTTTTTGCCATTCCAAAATAGTTTTTTTCTTCTTTATTACCAATAGTTTTAGGAAAAGGTTTTGCAGTTACAACATTCCATTTAGTATACATATCAGGAAAATCATCTATTCCAGTTCCATAAGTTTTGGGTATCAAAGTATTTAATGCTTCAATTACCTCTTTTCTATCTTTAATGGATGTTTTTTTTAATTCACTTAATACTGGGCATTTTTTGGGTTGTGCGTTAGCTTCAATTATCGGAAAAGAAAATAATAAAATCATTATTAAAAAGAATAACCGTTTTATATGAATCACCTCTCAACTATTATTCATCAGGGAGGATATTTTTATGATGATTTGATTGAATACTCCATACATATCAAGTCGACATAACGCATCATTATCGGTAGCAATAAAAAAGAGGAATCCTTACTCTCAGAAGGATTCCCCTTTTTTATTTTCTATAAAGCTATTCATCTTTTTATACATTCCTATTATGGCGCGATTTTAGGTTTCTCGTTTGTTACTGGATTAGCCGAAAAACTGTATAAAATCTTGTATACTCTTAGCGTGGTTTTTTTCCAAAATGCTGGCGGTACCCCTACAGAGAAAGAATTTGAGACATTACAGCTAACTCCACTCGATCAGATTGCTTTTGGTGGATGGGATATACAAAAGGATTCATTGATAGAAGTAGTAAAAAAATATGGTATCATTCAGGAATCTATTTTGAAGAAATTTGAAATGCAACTCAATGATGTTCCTATTTGGCAAGCACCACTGGCTAATGTAAATGATTTTGTTAAAGGGGTCTATAGTCTGACAGGAGAGCCTGAGAACTTAATGAGCGCAGTGAATCAAATTCAGGCAGACATTAAAGAATTTAGAAAAAAATATAATCTTGAAAGAATTGTTGTGGTAAATACGGCTTCAACAGAAGAAAAGACAAAAAGTCATTATTTATATCAGTCATTAAAAGCATTTGAGACTGGGTTAAGGGAAAATTCACCTGATATTCGACCAGGTATGCTGTATGCATATGCGGCAATGAAATCAAAATGTGCCTATGTAAATTTTACGCCGAGTGTGACGACTGAGATACCAGCATTACAGGAATTAGCAGAACTGCAGGCTGTTCCGACGGCAGGAAAAGATGGAAGAACAGGTCAGACTTTATATAAACACGTTTTAGGAAAAATGTTCAAACAACGTGGATTGAATATTGTCGGGTGGTATAGTACGAACATCTTAGGGAATCAAGATGGTGCAGTTTTGGAACACCCAACACATTCTTCAACAAAAATTGATTCGAAATCCATTGGGCTAGAACAAATATTAGGGTACAGTCATTTTGATCATAAAGTAAGAATTGATTACTTTCCTGTCCGAGGAGATAGGAAAGAAGCCTGGGATACCATTGACTTTGAAGGCTGGTTAGGAGAACGAATGACAATGAAAATTAATTGGTTAGGTATTGATTCGATTTTAGCTGCCCCTCTAATAATTGATCTGTCCCGTTTTATGGAGCATGCACTTAGAGAAGGGAAGGTAGGAATAATGGAACATCTTTCCCTTTTTTTTAAAGCTCCAATTGGAACAGATGAGTATGCCCTTGATAAGCAATACCAAACGTTATTAGATTATGTTAAACATTTCGAATAAAACGATTAATTCCTTTGGTTCCTTAAAGTTGAAAAGATATCGGAGGTTGAGATCTTTTTCTTGAAATCGAAAATAAAACAATAAGGTTTTTTAACTATTTAACAAATCCTATTTCTATAAGATTTACTAGAAGGAAATTATTTTATTAGATAAGAATATCTTAAGTTGAAAAATAAAAAACGTTATCTCTTTAAACATGATAGATTAACCAAGATAACGTTTTTTTATAATGGTAGTATTGTAAGTAAATATTTAGAATATGTATCCGAAAATATGTTGCAATCACTACTTATTGCTGTTACTTTCAACGAATTCAGAGAAATTATAAAGAAACTTTAGGATAAATTGCAATTCATTAACATTTTTTTGATGCAGTAGAGAAGTAATAATACTAAGAGATTCCTCTCTTTGAGGATTATCGATTAAATTAACATTACTAAAATTTAACACTTCATCAGGTGAAACCTCTAGGCCAACAGCAATTTTTTGCAGAGTAAGCATGGAAATATTCCTTTCTCCACGTTCAACACCACCAATGTAAGCTTGTTGCAGATTGATTTGTTCAGCCAATTCTTCTTGTGTCAATCCTCTTTTTTTTCGTAAAAAGCGGATGTTTTCTCCAACCAATTTTAAGAAATCAGACAAGTGTATCACCTCTCTATCAGATTAGAGAAGTGTACAAATGAATGTAAGAACACTATAGTGCTTAAAAAACGAAAAATATAACTTATAAGTATTTTTGTATATTTAATAGATTAGTCTATATGAGAAATAAAACTAATAATAAATGGTACTATGGTCTATTATTTTTAGTTAATAAGAGAATCTAATTGTATTCAATAGTGAATTTTACTAAAAATGGCTTATAAAATTATTAAATTACCGTATCAAGCCGTACTATACCAAACGCCACCGAACCGAACGCAGCCGGGATGTACCATACCAAGCCTAACCTAATTAAAACGACCTATCTCTTCAGCAATAGGGAGGTCATCTCCTATTGAACAGCTTTAACTGTTTCGACAAAATCATAATTTTCATTGAATATTCTTGTAATATAAAATTTTTAGTGGTTTTATTTGAATTTTTATTAGAATAAATTAATTTAATTTATATCCGTATCAAATCGTACCATATATCTAGTTTGGCATAATAAAATAAACTATGTTAATTAAACTATATTTAAATTCCTAAATTATTACTATTTCATTAGGGAATATAAAAGTATTCTGTTTATCTTTTCAATAGTGATTCTTCTTCCCAAACATATTGACGCCAATCTGCTGTTATAACTCCATCTTTTAAAGCTTTTGCAATCATACCGCGATGAAGGCGATCTGAACGTAGAACGTGACAACGTCTGCAAAGTGTACGTAAATTTTGAAGTCTATTGTCCCCATGCAGCCCACTAATTATATGGTCTATATGACATTCGCTTAATAAAACTGTCTTTTTGCAACGTATACATTGTTTATTATCTCTCTTCCATATAATTGGTCTTATGTTTTTCCTCCAAGTTTCATAAGGTGTTCTTTTTTTAGGCATGTGCTTTTTCCTGAATGATGTTAAAGTCAGTGACATGGAATCGACCAAATCCAACTTTTCTTGCGTCTCCTAAACCAGCATACGCACCAGCATCTTGGCAAATAGCTTTCATTTGTTCTCGGCTAATTAAGGTTCCCTCCCATATTATACTGAACTCTGTTTTCCAACCGGATGAAATAGCCAGACGATAACGTATATTTTTAACTCCTCTTCTTGAAACAGGGCGTACATCAATATACACATCTCTTTTATCATCCCTTGTTATTTCGCTAATAGGTGGAAGAAACCTGTTAATTAATATTTTATTATTTAATACTTGGAGAGTTGAAGATACGTCTGGTTCTAAAGTTCCTCTTCCTTTGGATATAAATTTTCCTCCTGCGCGTAAACAAGAGAAAATATAAATGGGATCCAAATAAAGTTGTCCTTGTGGTGTTGCTTGAAAAGTTTTTTTCCATTCTTGTGGATTATTTCCTGGAACTCCCCACTTTTCTTGTTTGGTTATGGGAATAGCCTCTTCGGTAAAGCGATTAAACAAGAGTGGTCTAGTTCCTGAAATTTTCACATTAGCACAAATTATTGACATTTAATTTACCTCCTAAAATAAAACCTATAAGTATTTATTGTCAAAATTTAATACTTTTAAACATAGGAGTTAATTTTATGGTTAAAAATATTAATAGTAAGAAAACAAATCTATTACTTAAATGCTCAAAAGAGCATTTTGTAAACTATTTTTATACATACTGAAAATACCCTACTATCTAATAAAGTGAAATTTTTGTTAAAAATAATGAGCTCTCAAAACTACTAAATTGTAAATATAAATACACTACAAAATACCTATAAGGGAGCGTATTTTTTATGGGAATTAAAGTTTTTAGGGGGGCTGAAAGATGTGGCAAAATGAACAAGGATATTTCAATGGTTATCCTAATTATCAACGTAATTGTTCCAATCCAGCTTGTTTAAATCCCTATTGTCGGTGTGGAGAAAGTTGTAGGTGTGATCATAATCATCAATGTCATGGAGGAGGAAATCTTGTTTATACCCAACAGAAAGTTAATTTAAGTAATTCTATGCGCTCAGTTTGGGAACAACATGTCTATTGGACTAGGATGACGATCATCAGCATAGCTTTTGGTTTACCAGATATAGACGTTGTTACCGCTCGTCTACTTCGCAATGCTGTAGATATGGGGGATTTATTAAAACCTTATTATGGAAGTGAAATAGCAACAATGTACAACAACTTAATAAGGGATCACCTAGTAATTGCTGCGGAGCTTGTTAAAGCTGCAAAAGCTGGTAATCAAGAGGCTGCAACGGCTGCTGAGAGAAAATGGTATGTAAATGGAGCAGAAGTTTCCCAATTTCTAAATAGAATAAATCCTTTTATTTCAAGAGAAGAATTTCAAAAAATGTTTTTCGAACATCTAGCACTCACTAAATTGGAGGCAGTACTTATGCTCCAAGGTGATTTTAAATCTAGTATTACTGTATTTGATAAAATTGAAGTAGAAGCTTTACAAATGGCGGACACAATAACGATTGCAATTGTAAAGCAATTCTCACAAATGTTTTACAGATATATTTAATAGGAGAGACAGGACCCCTAAGTAACACAAGATATTGCCCAAAATACCAAGAGAGAGGGGGAAATGTAATTGAGACATGAAATGAACCATATAAACACTATGGGTATATCGTGGCCCTTTGCTGTTGCTATCTTATTTATTTGTGTGCTTCTCATTTGTCATATTATTTATACACTTTGGAAGCAACGAAATCGTCTGTACAAATTCAATGAACAATCTAGTATAATCGTTCATTCACTTCCCATGACCTTAGGGATGATTTCTACAATGACAGTTTGTATAGTTTTTGGATCTATTATGAGCCACAACCTAAGTACGGTCTATGTTTTAGGACTTCTGATGGGTGTTTTTATTAGTGGTATTATCAGTTTTCCATTTCAAGATATGATCCTCATATTAAATGGCATTGTTGCAGGAGCTATGGGAGGATTAATGGGTATAATGATTGGTACCATGATACCTCAAACTGGATTATATATCATTATAATATTATTAATGATATTGTTTACAGTCACTTGGTTTACCATAAATCGGCGAATTCGTAGTCAATCTATAGAGTAGAGTATGTTCTCTTGTTTTGAATTATTTTCTTGTTAATCGCAGCATGGACTGTGAAACGCTCTAACAGAGACGATCAGTTTTATACAATGATATTAGAGATAAGAGTCCAATACATATTATTAAAATTAAGATGGTTCAAGTGAGAGAAAGGCAGGTGAAATATTGCTTGTCTTTTTTTCTGGCATTTAAAAGGATATAGAAGGGGTGCTTAACATACAAAATTTACTTTTTATTTTGGGATACAAGTTTCTCTTATATTAATGGTGATCTGGTTAGAGCTGATCATCATCAAGCTAGTATTTTGAAATATCCACAAAGCGACAATTTTATTATTTAACAGTTAAATGTGAGAATTTAGCTCGATTTTTTCGTTTTGGGTCATTTTCTTTTCTTAGCTTGATTGTGATGTGGAACTATCAATTTTATAAAGAACTGTCCAACTCAAACAGGAAGATTTTGTAACAAAAATAAAGTACATTACTTAATTTTAACCATGTTTCATTCACGGAAGTGTCCAATTCAATACCTTAGAGAAACTCAATGTTTTACTAGGTTTGCTCAGGTGGACATATTGTAAGGTAGTATAAGTTGCGGGTTATTAGTTCAGGAATTATTGGTTTTTCAATGGGGCTTATTCAAAAAAGAGTTGGTTTTAGTGTGAAAAACGGGTCGTTTAACAAGGGGGATATTTCTTATTTAGCAATTACTGGGCTAGTTGGTATTGTCATTGCTATTATATTTGCTGGGGCATTCGATATTATTGTGATGGGAGAACCATTTGACAAAATTGTTATCCAAGTATTAGGAGCAACAATTTCCGATGTCATCGTTTTCTTAGTACTTGGATTGCCACTTACAATTGGTTTGGCGAAATCCAATAAGAAACATACACATTTAAAAATTGAAAAGTAGGGATGTTAACATGCAACCAATTATTTCGTTTGAACAATTCACCTTTCAATATGGGCATGCTGCGCAGCCTACTTTAAGTGATATTACCTTTCATATATACCCTGGGGAAAAAGTGCTAATTGCTGGACGAAGTGGTTCAGGAAAGTCGACATTAGCTCATTGTATAAATGGGCTAATCCCATTTTCTTACGAAGGGAATAGCACAGGTAACGTTTTAATTGCCGGTAAAGACCCAAGGGAAGGAAGTATTTTTGAACAAAGTAAACAGGTAGGAACAATTTTACAAGATCAAGATGCTCAATTTATTGGTCTGACAGTAGAAGAAGATGTAGCTTTTTATTTAGAAAATGAATGTGTAAAGCAAGATAACATGAAAAAGATTGTTTCGGACTCATTAAGAAAGGTGAAGATGCATACGTTTCATAAACAAAGTCCACATGAATTATCAGGAGGTCAAAAGCAAACAGTTTCTCTTGCTGGTTTATTAACAACAAATGCGGATATATTATTGTTCGATGAACCATTAGCGAACTTAGATTCACTAAGCGCCATACATACGATAGAACTTATGAAAGATATACATGAGCAGTATAATAAAACGATTGTTATTATCGAACATAGGATAGAAGAAATTTTAAAACTGGATTTAGACAAAGTTATATTAATTGATGAAGGTAAAGTCATTGCGATGGGAACACCAAAAGAAATCTTAGCGTCAAATATATTACCACGTATTGGCTTAAGAGAGCCTATTTACATCGAAGCATTAAAGAGATTACATTTTGATCGTAATAATGACGTAATATATCCAATGGAAAACCTTCAAAAAGAAAAGGTAAGCAACGTTATAAAAGAGTGGATGGAGAAACAAGTCATATTAAAAAGGAATGCTAAAAACAAGGAATTACTTAAAGTGGAGAATTTATCATTTTCATACCCTAATAAACAAACAGTATTAGAAAATGTAAACCTTTTAATATATGAAGGAGAAATTGTGGCACTGTTAGGACATAATGGAGCAGGGAAATCAACATTAGCTCATAGTCTTATAGGTATAAACAAAATGAAAAATGGGAAAATTTCGTTAAAAGGTGAAGATATTAGTTCTTGGTCTATTCGTAAACGTGGGGAAATCATATCTTACGTGATGCAAAATCCAAATCATATGATTACACAGTCTACTGTTTTTGAAGAAGTTTCATTTACATTAACATTACATAATTTTTCTAAGGAAGAAATTAAGAATAAAGTAGAAGGGATTTTAAAAATTTGTGGTTTATATCCATTTCGTAATTGGCCAATTCAAGCACTAAGCTATGGGCAAAAAAAGAGACTAACAATCGCATCTGTATTAACAACAAATCCTAAGCTTATCATATTAGATGAACCGACAGCGGGACAAGATTATTATCATTATAAACAATTTATGTCGTTTATTAAAAACCTAGCTAAAAAGGGAATTTCATTTGTTGTTATCACTCACGATATGAATCTCGCGCTAGAATATACAGACCGTGCAGTAGTTCTACATGAAGGGAAAATTATTGCGGATAATACAGTGTTTGATGTATTAGGCGATCAAGAAACGTTACAAAGAGCCAACTTAAGAGAGAGTTCTTTAACCAAGCTTATTAAATTTAGTGGGATTGCATGTCCAGAAAAATTTATGGAGCTTTATTTAGACAGTAATAGGAGGGAGGAAGGTGCATAGTACATATTTTCATCGTATGGATGGGGTAGTGAAATTGTTTTTATTTATTTTTTGTATGACGCTTACTTTTTTGTTTTTTGATTTTCGGGTGTTGCTAATATTATTTATTATTGGGTATATCGGACTCAGCATTGCTAAAATTCCATTTCGTAAAATTTTAATTGTTTTTAGTGTCATATTTACATTTAGTTTATTAAACTCTGTCATGATTTTATTTATTACACCAACTCATGGATCTGAATTAACTGAATCATATACCGCGTTTTTACATGTTGGATATGCAACGATTACATATGAAACATTATTTTATGCAGCTACACTTTCATTAAAGTATTTTACGTTATTACCATTTACACTTCTTTTTATTTACACGACAGATCCAAGCGAATTTGTAAGTAGCTTAAGTAAACTTGGTATTCATTATAAGATTACATATGCAATAAATATTGCACTACGTTATATTCCTGACATCCAGTCTGAGTATAAAATTATTAAACACGCGCAAGAAGCGAGAAGAGTGGCTTTTGAAAAAGGAGAAGCAAGTTTATGGGTTCGTATGAAGAACCGTGTTTTAATTTTCTGGCCACTAATCATTCATTCTCTAGAAAGAATAGATACGGTTTCAAATGCAATGGATTTAAGAGGATTTGGAAAGAAGGATAAACGTACATGGTTTTATACAAGTAAGGCGAAACGTGAAGATTTTATCGCTTTATTTGCCGGTATTTTCATATTTATTGTTGCGGTATATTTAAAATTAAACGTATTTCAAAACTTTTGGTATCCATTTTAAAGCACTCTTTAAACGAGTGCTTTTACTTATTTTTATGTAGACATGCTCAAAAAAGGGATATATACATAATGTATAATACGAACCAGTTAAAATGATCAACTACCTATTAGTTTTCAAACCAAAAGGAGGAGAAAATATGAGTTACGGTGGTTCTTGTGGTTTTGGTGGAGGTTTCGCTTTACTAGTTGTGTTATTCATTCTATTAATAATTGTAGGATGCAGCTGCTGGGGCGGAGGATACTAATTTTTAATTAGTCTTCACAAATGTAAACTAAAAAAACATTGAAGATACTTATGTATCGAAACAAATAAAAAAGGAGCAACTATGCTCCTTTTTTATTTGTTTAAATGCGTATTCTCACTATATTTCGGGAACGTAATCGTTAAAGTCGTTCCTTTACTAACGATACTTCGGATTTTTAAACTTCCATGCATCGTCTCAATAATCTTAACAGCAACCATCGTACCTAAACCAGTTCCTTTTGTTTTTGTACTAAAATACGGTTCACCGAATCGATGTATTTGCTCCTGTGACATTCCAACTCCGCTATCTTCAATTCGTATTTCAACTTTACTATTATTGATAGATGAGGAAATATTTAAGGTACCACCATTAGACATTGCTTCAATACTGTTTTTTATTAAGTTTAAAAAACATTGTTGAAAGTGCTGTTTATTACCAACAATGGTTGCCTCAGAAAAATCCTGTGTAATATGTATCGTATTCATATTACACAATGGCAATATCATATTAATAACTCGATTTAACTCTTGTTTTACTGAAATTTGATCTAATTTTTCTGGAGCAGGTTTGGCAAACGTTAAGTAATCATCGATAATTTCTTGGGCACGATTTAACTCTTCAAGTATATGTTTAATATATTCGTCTCTTGATTCAGGAGTTAAATTTTGTGTTTTTAAAAGCTGTGTAAATCCTTTTACAACCGTTAAGGGATTCCTTACTTCGTGCGATATACTTGCAGCGAGTTGGCTAACAATCTCCATTTTTTCCATTTTAATTAATTTTGAGCGCATTAATACAGCATCTTTTATAACTTCATTTATATAAACAATAAATAACATTAAAGTAGTCGGTAATACCATGAAATAAATAATATACAAATTATTCACTTCAAAATCTGATAAAGTTAATACAATTA
>WPCH01138144.1_pt1 | contig 16074 bp, 20 predicted proteins | sample 5399881 | NCBI WGS metagenome assembly WPCH01 (sample SAMN12869468, study PRJNA574797) | sludge metagenome | isolation source: wastewater treatment of pH5 | place: China:Beijing | collected 2019-05-20
CTCTCAGGAGGTGAGCGGGCGCTGACTGCGATTGCCCTTCTCTTTGCAATTCGCAGGGTACAACCTACTCCGTTTTGGGTCCTCGATGAGATCGATGCCGCCTTGGATGAAAGCAATTTAGGGCGCTTTGTCGAGTTGATGGAGGAGTTTTCCAAAGAAACCCAGTTTCTTGTGGTCACCCACAGACCTAGGACGATGGAAGCCGCACATACCTTGTATGGTGTGACCATGGGTGATGAAGGGTATTCACAGATCATATCAGTTGCACTGAACTAAGGAGGCCACCAAAGTGTTTTGGAAGAAGATGTTTGGGGATAAAGAACTAGTCAAGGAGAAAGAACCAGTTAAGGGACAGGAACAGGAACTGGAACTGGAAAAGGTCGAGGAAAAGGAAAAAGGCTTTTTTCAAAAATTAGTGAGCGGTTTAGAAAAGACCAAGAAGGGTTTCGTCGACAAAGTGGACGAAATCATGACTGGCCGCAAAGTAGATGAAGCGCTTTTCGAGGAATTGGAAGAAGCTCTGATTCAGGCAGATTGCGGCGTAACGACGGCACTCTTTTTAGTGGATCAGCTGCGGGATCGTGCCAGCGCTGAAAAAATAACGGAATCCGAGAAACTTAAGGCCGTCTTGGTCGAAGAAATTGTGTTACTTCTACAGAAAAGTGCAACTCCGCTGAAAACTCCTGAAGAAAGACCCTATGTCATGATGGTCGTGGGAGTTAATGGGGCAGGCAAGACCACCACCATTGGAAAGTTGGCCTATCGCTTTAAACAGGAAAAGGCTAAGGTTCTCTTGGCTGCTGGCGATACCTTTAGGGCAGGTGCCATCGAACAGCTCGGCGTATGGGCGGACCGTGTTGGAGTGGATCTCATAGCTCACCAGGAAGGGTCAGACCCGGCCGCGGTTGCTTATGATGCGGTGAATGCTGCTAAAGCAAGGAATAGCGATGTATTAATTTTAGATACCGCGGGACGTTTGCAGACAAAGGTGAATTTGATGTCTGAATTGGCCAAAGTGCATCGCGTTGTCCAGCGCGAGCTCGGCAGAGATGTGGATGAAATTCTCTTAGTTGTTGATGCCACCACTGGTCAGAACGCACTTTCCCAAGCTAAGATTTTTCAGGAAGCTGTGCCCCTGACGGGGATTGCCCTGACTAAACTGGACGGTACAGCTAAGGGCGGAATTGTATTGGCCTTGGCCAACGAACTAAACCTTGCGGTAAAGCTTGTGGGCGTAGGCGAACAATATGAAGATTTACAGGATTTCGATCCTAATACCTTTGCCACAGCCCTTTTTGGGGTGTCAAGATAAAATGCTTGACAAGGTCGCGATAGCTGACTATACTGAGGTAGGTGATGGAGATGGAAAACACACTCCGCATGACTTTACTTTTTGACTTCTATGGTTCCCTTTTGACTGAACGGCAACGAGATGCCTTTCAGATGTATTTTCATGAAGACTTGTCCTTAGGTGAAGTTGGTGAGGAATTGGATGTATCCCGCCAGGCCATCTATGATATCTTAAAACGAGTAGGAGCGATCCTGGAAGAGTTTGAAGACAAGCTTGGCTTAGTGAAAAAGCATCAAGAGAGACAACAAATCTATGACGAAGTATTGCAACTCATCAATATGTGTCTTAGCGAAGGGCAAAACGTATCCAATTTAAGGGCCATAGAAGAAAAGATTAAAAAGGCGCAAGCAACGAGTTAGGAGGGACTTACATGGCTTTTCAAAACCTATCATCCCGCCTGCAGGAAACTATGCGCAAACTGCGGGGTAAGGGACGACTGGGCGAAAAAGATGTGGATGAAATCCTTAGGGAAATTCGTCTAGCGCTCTTAGAAGCAGACGTCAACTACAAAGTAGTACGTGACTTTGTTGCCCATGTTAAGGAGCGGGCCACCGGTCATGAGGTGCTTAGCAGTCTAACACCAGGGCAACAAGTTGTTCGCATAGTAAATGAAGAGTTGACCCAATTAATGGGAGGAACTCAAGCAAAATTAACTTTGTCATCCAAGCCTCCCAGTGTGATTATGATGGTGGGGCTGCAAGGTGCAGGGAAAACCACAACAGGTGGCAAACTGGCACGCATGCTTAAGGCCCAAGGACATCGCCCTTTACTAGTAGCCTGTGATGTCTATCGCCCAGCAGCAATCAAACAACTCCAAATTCTTGGTGAACAGATTGAAATCCCAGTTTTTAGTATGGGGGAGCAAAATCCTGTTGATATAGCCAAGGCAGCCTATGGACATGCCCAGAGCCACAACAATGACGTTGTACTCATTGATACCGCAGGACGATTGCATGTAGATGCTGAGCTCATGGAAGAGCTCGTGAACATTAAAGCTGCAGTGAATCCATCAGAAATTTTGCTGGTTGTGGATGCCATGACCGGGCAAGATGCAGTTAATGTAGCCCAGAGTTTTAACGAGCAATTGGAACTTGGTGGCGTTATCTTAACTAAACTTGATGGTGACGCAAGGGGTGGAGCGGCTCTTTCTGTCAAGGCTGTAACGGGCAAACCCATTAAGTATGTTGGTGTCAGCGAAAAAATGGATGGTTTAGAGCCGTTTCATCCTGATCGCATGGCTTCCCGAATTCTAGGGATGGGAGATATGCTCACACTCATTGAAAAGGCGGTTTCTGCCGTGGATGAGGAAAAGGCAGAAAAAATGGCTGCCAAACTCAAGGAAGCAGAGTTTACGCTGGAGGATTTTCAAGACCAGTTGGCCCAAATGAAGCAAATGGGACCTATTGACCAACTCGTAGGCATGATCCCTGGTATGGGTAAGCAGTTGAAGGGCTTAGAGGTCGATGAATCGCACCTCAAGCAGATTGAAGCAATTATCCAATCCATGACCCCTGAAGAACGCCGTAGACCAGAAATCATTGGTGGTTCAAGGCGCAAAAGAATTGCTTTAGGGTCTGGCACCAAGGTTCAAGATGTGAATCGTCTGCTAAAACAGTTTAGTCAGACCAAACAAATGCTCAAACAGTTTTCTAGCGCCGCTAAGGGAAGTCCCAAAGGGCGCAGAAAGAAGGGAATGTTTTCCCTATTCCAATAATCACCAATCAATGGTGGGAGGTGAAGAGTAGATGGCAGTGAAAATTCGTCTGAAAAGAATGGGAGCGAAAAAGCGACCTTTTTATCGCTTAGTTGTGGCAGATTCTCGTGCAGCTCGTGATGGCGCTTTCATTGATACTTTAGGTTTCTACAATCCTATTTCGGAACCTGTGGAACTAAAAATCGATGAAGACAAGGCGTTAGAGTGGCTGCAAAAGGGAGCCCAACCATCCGATACGGCAAGAATGCTTTTGAAGAAGAGCGGAGTTATGGAGAAGTTTGCCGCATCCCGTAAAGAAGGATAGGGGGGTGTTCGTGTGAAAAATTTAGTGGAGTTTATTGGAAAATCTCTAGCAGATAAGCCCGACGAGATAGTGGTTGAAGCCCAGGATAAAGGCCATGAGACAGTCTATACCATGTATGTGGCACCAGAAGATATGGGTCGCCTCATTGGCAAAGGTGGTCGGATAGCTAAGGCTATTCGCACCGTGGTTAAGGCATCTGCCATTAAGTCAGGGGTTCAGGTGCATGTGGAGATCGATGAAAGAAGCTAAATGGATCGTGGTTGGCGAAATTGTGACCACCCAAGGCAATCGTGGCGAAGTCAAGGTCATCCCACACACAGAATTCCCAGAAAGATTTTTCGAGATGGAGACTGTACGATTGTTTGAGGAAGGTTCGGAAGAACCCTTTGGATTCTTTCAAATAGAGGGTTGCCGCGAGCATAAAGAAGCCCTTGTTCTTAAACTCGAAGGTGTTAATACCATCTCGGATGCAGAGCGATTGAGAAAGATGTTGATCAAGGTTAGCGTCGATGAATTGATGCCTTTGCCCCCTGGTCGCTATTATATCTTTCAACTTATCGGTTTGGAATGCCAAACTACCTCTGGGCAAAGATTAGGTGTGATCACCGATGTTCTGCAAACTGGCGCCAACGATGTCTATGTTATCAAGCCCTACCCTGGAGTGACAAAGCTAAAGGAAATCTTGATCCCTGTGATTCCTCAGGTGGTCTTGGATATAAAGCCTGAAGACGGTTTGATCGTTGTGGAATTGCTTGAGGGTTTGCTTGATTAGACGTGGAGGTGAGTGTTTGCATGCATTTTGACATCCTCACCTTGTTTCCAGAAATGTTTACTGGTCCCTTGTCCACGAGTATTCTTGGGAAAGCTAGAGAGAATGGACTCGTATCTGTAGATGTTTGGAACATTCGCAACTATGCACTTGATAAACACAAAATTGTTGACGACACTCCTTATGGAGGGGGCGCTGGAATGGTGCTCAAAGCAGATGTTCTAGTGCGGGCTATTGAGTCAGTCAAAGGAAATTCTGCTACCCCAGTCGTCTATATGTCCCCACAAGGACGAGTGTTTGATCAAGAAGTCGCGTCCCAATTGGCTAAACTGCCAAGAGTGATCCTTTTGAGTGGTCACTATGAAGAGATTGATGAGAGGGTACGTCAAAATTGGGTGGACTATGAACTGTCCATAGGTGACTATGTTTTAACTGGGGGGGAACTCCCTGCCATGGTAGTGGTAGATGCTGTTACGAGGCTCTTGCCAGGGGTTTTGGGTGACGAAAATTCTTTTAAGGAAGATTCATTTCAAGACGGTCTTTTGGACCACCCGCACTATACCAGACCAGCAGAGTTTCGTGGTATGCATGTGCCAGAAGTCCTCTTAAGCGGTCATCACTGCAAGATTCGTCGTTACCGACTTAAAGAGGCGCTCCGCCGCACTTATGAGCGGAGACCTGATTTATTAGAACGAAAAGAACTATCAACGGAAGAACGCCAGCTTCTTGAGGAGTTGGCAAATGAGTATTCCGCTGAGGGGAGGGTAAATACCAATGAATCTGATTGATGCTATTGAGCAAGAACAACTCCGCTCGGATCACCCCCAGTTTGGTGCTGGTGATACTGTGCGTGTCCACGTTAAAGTTGTAGAGGGCACGAATGAGAGAATTCAGATTTTTGAAGGTGTTGTTTTGAGGCGAATGGGTGGTGGAGTTCAAGAAAACTTCACAGTGCGAAAGATCTCTCAGGGTGTGGGTGTAGAAAGAACCTGGCCTATCAATTCACCAAGAATTGACAAGATCGAAGTAATTCGCTACGGTAAGGTACGTCGTGCCCGTCTGTACTATCTCAGAGAGCGTTCTGGCAAAGCTGCCCGTATCAAGGAGCGTCGCCGTTAAGTTTATGGGGAAGATGTCCCCAAGGGGAGTGAAAACACTCCTCTTTTTCACATCTGCTGAAAGTGGGAGGCGCGAGAATGGCAAAATCTGAGCTAAGGGAATACATCGAAGCATTGCTAATATCAGTGGTTGTAGCTGGACTGATTATAGCGTTCATTGCTCAATCCTTCTTGGTAGAGGGAACGTCCATGGAACCATCTCTCCATCATGGTCAAAGGCTTATGGTTGAGAAGGTTTCTTATCGTTTTGGTGAGCCAAACCGAGGTGAAGTGGTGGTCTTTAGATATCCGGGAGATCAACGCCGCAAGTTTATTAAGCGAATTATTGGTCTGCCCGGGGATGAAATAACCATCAAGAATGGTTTCTTGCACATCAATGGTTTGCGTATGGATGAGAATTACATAAACGGGCCAACCTATGGAACCTATAGTGCTCCAACGTTTGGACCGGTGTTTGTTCCAGAAGGACATTATTTTGTCTTAGGTGACAATCGGCGTAACAGCGATGATAGTCGCTTTCCTGATGTTGGTTTTGTACCCAAGAAGAACCTAGTCGGTCGCGCTTTGTTCATCTATTGGCCGCTCAATCAGATACAACTTGTGAAAGTTCCTCCGGTATTGGAAAGGATTGAAACTCAAAAATGACCATTCAATGGTACCCAGGGCACATGACCCGCGCCAAAAGGATGATCGAAGAGGAGTTAAAACTCGTGGATGGGGTCCTTGAGGTTGTGGATGCAAGGGTGCCCGCAAGTAGTAGGAATCCACATTTGCAAGAATTGACAAAAAAACCTCAGATTATGATTCTTACCAAGACTGACTTAGCCGATCCACAGCAAACAAAAGGATGGATGGACTATTGGACGGCCCAAGGGGAGAGTATTGTTGGTACCAATCTGCTGCAAGGCCAGGGGCTAGGAGAGATCCGCCAGATTGTCTCAAAAACATTCCTTGGGATCCGCCGTTTGCCGCGCCTATTGGTGGTGGGGATTCCCAATGTGGGCAAATCTACGTTAATCAATGGTTTAACTAAAAGAAAAGGTGCCCAGGTAGGGGCTAAACCGGGAGTAACGAGGGGTAAGCAGTGGCTGTCAGCCCCGGGGATGCTTCTTTTGGATAGTCCTGGGGTTCTGTGGCCCAAGTTTGAAGATCAAGAGGTAGCTAAGAGACTGGCCCTCATTGCTTCGATTCGGGACGAGGTTTTTGATCAAGCTGAAATTGTTTGGTGGCTCGTGAAATTTCTTGAAGAGCATTACCCAAATGCGCTAGAAGAACGCTACGGTGAAATCGACCATGAGAATGCTCTGGAGGACATTGGTCGAAAGAGGGGGTGCTTGCTGCAGGGAGGCTTGGTGGACTACAATCAAGCTGCTGCAGTTGTTCTTAAGGACTTTCGTATCGGCAAGCTTGGAACTATCACCCTTGATCTGAGGCCCGGGAGTGAGAATAAATGAAAACCATAGAGATGAGCCTGAAGGAACAGGGTCTTTTACGAATTGTCGGAGTTGATGAAGCAGGTCGCGGTCCTTTAGCGGGGCCAGTGGTAGCAGCAACTGTCCAAATATTACCAGACAGTTTTTTTCACGAAATTAGGGATTCTAAGCGTCTCTCCCCTAGGAAACGGGAGTTAGCTTACGAAGAGATATTAAGCACTTGTATGGTGGGAGTAGGAGTTGCCACTGTAAGTGAGATTGACGAGCTGAATATTCTGCAAGCAACATTTTTGGCCATGAGTCGTGCCCTAGAGGATCTACCTGAAGCGCCGGATTTTTGTCTTATTGATGGTTCTCTGGAGATTCCTAATTTGCAGTGGCCACAAAGAGCTATCGTCAAAGGCGATAATTTATCCATCTCCATTGCAGCGGCAAGTATTGTGGCGAAGGTGGAACGAGACAGAATCATGGATAGTTTCCATGAAGTTTATCCAGTGTACAATTTTGGACAGAATAAGGGATATGCTACTAAGGAACATAGAGATGCCATTGGACAAAACGGGCGCTGCCCGTTGCACAGGCAGTCTTTTCGGGTTGCGGGTTTATGAATTTTGGTGAAAAGTTAGCCCTAGAGTATTTAGTTGATCAAGGTCTACAGCTGGTAGAAGCCAATTTTAGAGTTCGCTTCGGTGAAGTCGATCTTATTATGTTAGACGGTGAAAGCCTCGTTTTTATCGAGGTTAAATATCGCACGTCAGATCGCTATGGTACAAGTATTGAGCAAGTGACCCCGAGAAAGATGGCGAAAATACGCCTTGTGGCTTCGGCTTTTTTGCAGCGCTATCCCAAAGAGGTAGCTACCGCGCGCTTTGATGTAGTTGGCATTAACCCCCAGGAGACTGGTTATAGATTTAATTGGGTGAAGGGAGCTTTTGAATGAAATTTTTGCATATTGGCCTTATATTAATCCTAGTTTTTCTCCTATCCTTTTCAGGGATAACCCTTGCTCAACAGACACCTTTTGAAGTTGAGGCTCGCGCAGCGGTCCTAATGGATTTTGAGTCTGGGCAGATTCTTTATTCTCAAAACGGTCGTGAGTCTCATATTCCCGCTAGTCTAGTCAAGATTATGACTATGTATGTGGCCTTTGATCAAGTAAGTCAAGGACGCATAAGTCTACAAGACACCGCAACAGTTAGTGAGAAGGCTTGGCGTATGGCCGGTTCTAGAATGTTCTTAGAACCCAATGAAGTAGTCACTGTTGATCAGCTACTTGCTGGCATTGCTGTTGTTTCGGGAAATGATGCCTGTGTGGCCTTGGCAGAAGCTTTAGCAGGCACCGAAGAAGTTTATGTGCAGTGGATGAATGACAAGGCCAAGTCCTTAGGCTTGGATATGCATTTTGTGGACGTTCATGGTCTTTCCAGTGAAAACAAGATCACTGCTGAAGACATGGCTATTTTGGTGCGCTCCTATCTGAAAAACCATCCAGAAGCTATCGCATACCATAAACAGACCACCTTTTCATACAAGCCCCGTTCTAGTGCTAATCCTATCGTACAGAACAATCGGAATGGGCTTTTGAAGACGTACGAAGGGGCTGACGGTCTAAAAACGGGCCATTTGCAATTGGCTGGCTACAACCTTGTGGGGACAGCTGTGCAAAATAATAGAAGGCTAATAGGTGTTGTCCTAGGTGCTACAAGTGAGTCTAAACGGGAGCAAGAGATGACAACGATCCTCAATTATGGGTACCGCAACTTTGATTTGGTGAATATCTCTCGTCTTTTAGAAGACAAAACCACCAGGGTCTATAAAGGCAAGACGTCCCAAGTGGGGATGATCATTGATGAACCCATAATCACAGTACCCAAGGGTATTGAGAAGAGTGTTAGCGTAAGCATTCAAACCCGAGAGTTGGAAGCTCCAGTGACAAAGGGGAGCCAAATTGGAGTTCTGAGTATTTACGTCCAAGATGAACTGGCTAAACAGGTTTCTCTGCGGGCAGCCGAAGACGTGGCTCGGGGAAACTGGTTTCAAGTTATGTGGGATAATGTAAGACAGTTTTTCCGAGACCTAATTCGCAGACCTTGACCTCTTAGGAAAAGACTTTCTCGATAGAGCAAGTCTTTTTTATGCTGAAAAATTTCACTATCCACAAGGAATAATAATTTTTTCGTAGAAAGAACTAACTGAAATGGGGAAAATAGTACGTCAAGGAGGGCCAATAATGTTGCCACTAATTTTAGACGATTTGGATAAGAAAATACTAGCTTATTTGCAGCGAGAAGGCAGAACAACATTTGTTACATTAGCTTCATATTTAGGGGTTTCAGAAGGTACCATTCGCAAACGAGTAAAACGTTTAGAGGAAAATGATGTCATGAAGACCATGGGCGTAACAGATCCCCTGAAGATGGGCCTAGATACTGTGGCTTTTGTCTGGTTCAAGATAGATCGCCACTATATGGATTCTGTCATAGAGGCTTTGCAAAGCCTTAGTTCTGTTCGCTACCTCGTAGTAACAACAGGTGGTCACGACCTTGTGGCCATGGTTGTCTTGCCAAGTAGAACCAAGTTGGTTTCTTTACTCAATGAAGAATTGGCTAATATTGAAGGTATTGTCAGCACAGAGACTTCGATTGTTTTGCAGATTCACAAGCAAATCTTTGACTGGGCACCATTTAATCATTGTATAGAAACGGAGGGCTCAGAGGGATGAGTGGATTTGTTTTAGATGAATTTGATCGCGCCATTATTCGCTTATTGCAACAAGACGGAAGAATGCCTTTTTTGACCATCGCAAACCAATTGGGGTTAGCCGAGGGAACAGTGCGTCGTCGCGTTGGCAAGTTGCTTGATGAGGACTTACTGAAAATAGTCGGTATTGCCAACCCCTTTAAAGTAGGACTTCAAACGGTGGCCGTTGTTGGCCTTAAGGTCGATAGGGGCAAGATTCAACCGATTGCAAGGGAACTGAGTGAACTGACAGAAGTTCGGTATGTGGCCTTGAGCACAGGTAACTATGACTTAGTGATTGAAGTTGTCGTTTCTAATAATGATGAACTCTTAACTTTCTTAGTTGACACTCTGAGAAAGATTCCAGGGATCAATAATACTGGAACATCCGTTGTACTCAAGGTCGCTAAAGAAGATCTTGCCTGGGATATTTAGCTAGAGCAAAAAGTGATTGTGGCTTTCGAAACGATACTGCAAAGCCTCGGCCATGTGCAGAGGTGAGACCCTTGAAGAACCTTCAAGGCTAGCGATTGTCTGGGCGATTTTCTTCGTGTTTTCAAAACCTCGCACCGACAGGCCTAACTTCCCTTGGGCCTGATGGAGGAAGTCCTCTGCTTCTGTATGGATGGCAGGGGCAGGGGTCTTTTCATTGTTAGCGCCTTCTTCCCTCGGTCTTAGTGGCCAGGGGGATGTTTTTGCGCGCAATTCTTGCTCCGATAGGGGACTGAGGTAGCAAAAGAGATCAAAACGATCTAAGAGTGGTCCTCGGAGTTTTCGGCGGTAGCGGCTCAGATCTCTGCCGCTACATGTACATAGCCGAGTAGAACTACCTAAATACCCGCATGGACATGGATTTGCTGTGGCGATTAGCCAAAAGTCAGCGGGGTACTCTAGTTTGTGCTCGGCTCTTGAGATTTGAACCTGTCTTGAATCCAAGGGTCCTCGTAGGGCTTGTAGGGTGCCTTGGTTAAACTCGGGAAACTCATCGAGTAACAAAACTCCTAGATGCGCTAGGGTGATCTCGCCTGGACGTCCGTTCTTGGAGCCGATGAGAGCTGCCTGAGAAATGCTATGGTGTGGAGCACGAAAGGGGCGCTCGGTCATGGGAGTCTCCCCGTTCACCAGACCGGCAGCCTCGTAAACCTTGTTAATAGTTAAGATCTCGTCATGGCTAGGTGGCGGCAGCAGATACTTAGAGTTGGTGGCCAAGAGAGACTTGCCCACTCCGGGGGGACCTATGAGCATTATGTGATGTTTTCCTAGGGCGGCAATTTCTAGAGCCCTTTTCGCTTGGGCTTGTCCTTTGATGGATGCTCCGGAAAAAGTTGTGGAAAGAGGTTTAGGGCAAGGATATTGGGGAGAAACAAGCTCTCCCTTTAACAAGCCCAGAAGTTGATTCAAGGAGTGAGCTAACAAAAAGTGATTCCCCTTTATCAACACTGCTTCGCCTTGGTTATCCTGGGGCAAGATGATCTTGTGTCCGCATTCTAACGCTAATTGAGCCAGACTAAGCACGCCGCTGATCCGTTTAATGGTGCCACTTAAAGATAGTTCTCCCACAAAAATAGCTGCTTCGAAGACACTAGGATGAATGATGCCTTGGTGGGCCAAGATGCCCAGGGCAATGGGCAAGTCAAATAGAGCTCCATCCTTTGGATAATGGGCTGGTGCCAGATTAACGATGACTTTTTGAGCCGGAAATTTGAATCCAGAGTTTCGCAGTGCAGAACGAACGCGCTCGCGGCTTTCTCTCACTGTCTTGCTGGGCAAACCAACGATTTCGAATCCAGGTAAACCTGGTCTCACATCAACTTCCACATCAATAATAAATCCCTCTATCCCTGCAACCACACCACTTTGTACTAAGATCACAAAATCCCTCCTTGACAATATTATCAGAATATTGTTATATTTGACATAAGTGAAATAAATCCTGCTACATAGAACGGGCACCTCCTCGGCATGCTAAGAGAAAAATAACGAGGAGGGCGCTAACTTGCATTTTGAAGTAGGCGTTACACGTATTTTTCATTGCCCCGTTTGTGATGTAGATACTCCCCATACGGTTAAGGCTCAAAAGGGAGAGATGTATGGCATATATTGTACAAATTGTCTCGGGGGCGCCATAGTTAGTGCTTTAGATTTACGAATTTATCAATTGAAATGGGAGGAGGAGCTCCAGTCTATTCTAGACAGCTTGGTACAACAACCTCTCCATGACGATGAATGACAGGAGGTAGTAGGTGTGAAATGGAGTTCGCGGCAATACTTGATCGCTTTTAACATGGTTTCTGGCATTGGGGGAAGACGACTTCAAGCAATAGAACGGCATTTTGGAACCCTAGAGGAAGGTTGGCACGCCTCGAAGGAAGATTTAGTCAAGGTTGAGGGAATCGGATCTAAGACGGCCCAGAGTTTTTGTGCCATGCGTCCCCTTCTCTCCCCGTTAGAAGAAGAGGTTTGGGCCAAAAGGAGGGAGGCGCAGATTATCACCCTCTACGATGACGAATATCCCGGCTATCTAAGGAGGCTTGCTGTTCCCCCGCCTGTGGTTTATGTAGTGGGCAAACTGCCAGAAGAGCCTGGTATTGCCGTGGTTGGCACCAGAAGACCTTCCAAGTCTGGAATCGCTCAAGCAAGACAGTTTGCTTCGCACCTCGTTCACCAAGGACATACTGTCATTAGTGGACTGGCAAGGGGGATAGACTATTTTGCCCATGACGAAACCATTAAACTAGGTGGTAGGACAGTGGCAGTTCTGGGATCTAATATTGCCAATCTTTATCCTGGGGAGCACAGGGCCTTAGCAAAGAAGATTACTGAAAACGGAGCCCTTGTGACGGAGTTTTCTAGCCGATGCTCAACGCTGCCGGGAAACTTTCCCCGCCGTAATCGCATTATTGCTGGTTGTTCCCATGGGGTCTTGGTGGTTCAAGCTGGGCAGAAGTCTGGGTCCATCCGCACAGCTGATTGGGCTTTGGAGCTTGGCATAGATGTATGGGCGATTCCCGGTGAAATCAGCGATCCCCTGAGGGAAGGAACTCACAACTTGATCAAACAGGGAGCATATTTAGTAACACATCCCAAAGAGTTATTGGAAAATACATCTCAGGAGGCCTTGGTCAAAAGCCCATGTCTAGAAGGACTCTATAAAGCTGGATACCACGCTAATGAAATTGCTGCCACCCTCCAAAAACCCATCCACGAAGTCTTGGCGCAAATTTCCCTCCTACAGCTCACCAAGGACTAAGGAATTTAAAGCAGGTTAAAGGGCCTTGCTTGCATAATATTCTCAAAGCCACTATAATGAGGTTAATTCTGGTAGGAAATGAGAGATTGATGTGAGCGAGAACAAGTTGAAACGGATGGCTATGGCTCTGAAATTACTGAATCCAGCGGATGAATTTGAAGAGATTCTTTTGGATCTAGGCCTATCGACCCAAGACTTTATCCGTTTTTTGGAATCCCTAGCCCTGGATTTTCAAGTATCGATTTTGACTTTACAGGATGTAGATCACACGAAAACTCGGGTCTTTAGCATGTGGGAACAAGCGTTTCTCTCTCGCGACGCCAGAGAGTTTCTCCTGTCCGCGCTTCACACCGAGGCTATTACTCATGCAGAGTTGGAGCAAGCCCTAGCTGTGTTTTTTGCCCAATCACCAGGTTTGGCCGATGTGGACGACATGCGGGGAATTTTGGAGAATCTTATCCAGGATCCGAGCCGGATTGTTTTGATGGGTCCTCGAAATTTAGATCATATTCATTGAGTGTTTGAATTCGCACGGAGGTGCTTGTTTGGGTACATTAGTTATTGTCGAATCACCTGCCAAAGCCCGCACCATTAAGGGGTTTCTTGGCAAGAACTACACTATAAAGGCATCGCTTGGACATGTCCGCGACTTACCGCGGAGTAAGTTTGGGATTGATGTTGAGAACAATTTCGAACCACACTACATTACTATCCGTGGTAAAGGGCCAGTTTTGAAGGAGTTGCGGGATGCGGCCAAAAAGGCTGACCGTATACTTCTAGCCACTGACCCGGATCGCGAAGGAGAGGCTATTGCTTGGCATTTGGCTGCGGCTCTCAATATAAGCGAAAAAAAGTGTCGCATCGAGTTCCGGGAGATTACGAAGGATGCCATCAAGCAGTCGGTCAAAAGTCCTCGTACCATCTTGCAGCCATTGGTAGATGCGCAGCAGGCTAGGCGTGTTGTGGACCGAATTGTAGGCTACGAACTCTCTCCACTTCTCTGGGCTAAAGTAAAACCTGGACTCAGTGCTGGTCGGGTCCAGTCCGTTGCAGTCAAGCTAATTTGCGATCGTGAGCGTGAGATTGAAGCCTTTGTTGAAGAAGAATATTGGAGTGTAGTGGCGCAGCTGGAGACAGAGCAAGAGGAAGCATTTTCGGCAAAACTGCATCATAAAGGCGGAAAGAAGCTGGGCTTGCCCAATGAAGATGCTGCTAAACAAGTGGAAAGGGATATAACAGGAAAACCTTGGACCGTTGCGGATGTAACAAAGAAACAACGTCGCCGTAATCCCGCGCCACCGTTTATTACAAGTACGATGCAACAGGAGGCAGCACGGAAGCTGGGATTTGCCGCCAAGAAGACCATGCGTCTTGCCCAACAATTGTATGAGGGTTTGCCCATGGGAAAGCTTGGCACCTTGGGTTTGATCACCTATATGCGAACCGATGCTACCCGTGTTTCCAATGAAGCCATTGAAGAGGTTAGGGACTATATTAAGGAGGCCCACGGACCCGACTACATTCCACCAAAACCTCGTCCATATGCGTCGAAAAAGAGAGCCCAAGAGGGACACGAGGCTATTAGACCAACCTCTGCGCTTCGAACCCCAGCCGAAATTAAGGAGTATTTGTCCAGAGATCAGCTTCGTTTGTATAGGTTGATTTGGGAACGTTTTGTGGCCAGTCAAATGAGCTCCGCCATCTTTGACGCCATGAGCGTTGATCTTAAGGTCGAGGACTATCTCTTTAGAGCCACAGGCTCGCAGCTGAAGTTTTCTGGCTTTCTTAAGATTTATCAAGAAGGAAGCGATTCTGGTTCCAAAACCGACGATGGGGACGATCGTCTCTTACCAGACCTCAAAGTGGATGATTCTGTGGAACTACAATCTTTAGATCTTGGACAACACTTCACTCAACCACCAGCACGCTACACAGAGGCCATGTTGGTGAAGACTTTGGAAGAAGAAGGGATAGGTCGACCAAGCACGTATGCACCTATCATTGATACCATCACAGCCAGGGGCTATGTATTTAGAGAAGAAAAGCGTTTTAGACCCACAGAACTCGGTTTGATTGTGACGGATCTCTTAGCAGAGAGTTTCCCTAGATTGTTAGATGTGGGCTTCACTGCGGGATTAGAAGAAGAACTGGATCATATTGAGGAAGGAGACACCGTCTGGCAAAGTGTCATAGGCGAGTTTTACCATCCCTTTGCAGAAGATTTGAAGAAAGCTCATGCTGAGCTAGAACGAATTGAGATACAGGATGAAGAAAGTGACGTTGTGTGCGACAAGTGTGGGCGAAATATGGTGTATAAGCTGGGACGTTTTGGCAAGTTCTTAGCCTGCCCTGGCTATCCTGAATGTAAGAACACAAAGGCAATCTTGGATGAAATCGGTGTAGAATGCAACCTCTGTAAAGAAGAAGGCCGTGAAGAGGGCCAAATTGTTGGCAGACGTACCCGCCAGGGGCGCTACTTCTATGGGTGTAGCAATTATCCTGATTGTACCTATACTTCTTGGCAACGACCTGTTGCAGAACTATGTCCATATTGCAAGAAACATTTGGTTATCAAGAAACAAGGCACAGATCCAGTGTGTACCAATAAGGAGTGCCCTGGAGGTGACGGTAAGTGAGCGTTGTTTCGATCATCGGCGGTGGCCTAGCAGGAAGTGAGGCCGCTTGGCAACTAGCCAAGAGGGGTCACTCGGTGAAACTTTATGAGATGAGGCCCAATGTAAATACTCCTGCCCACGAAACGGGCCAATTGGCCGAGCTTGTGTGTTCTAACTCCCTGGGTTCGACGATCGAAAGTACTGCTGGCGGACTTTTGAAAAAAGAACTCGAGCTCATGGATTCGTTAATTATTGAAGTTGCCAAGGAGACAAAAGTACCTGCAGGGGGCGCCCTGGCAGTTGATCGCGGACATTTTTCTGCGGAAGTCACCAGAAGATTAGAAGCACATCCTTTGATTGAAGTTATCCGGGAGGAGTGCACTGAGATTCCAGAAGGAATCGTGATCATAGCCACAGGGCCTCTTACAAGCCCAGGGCTCATAGGAGTTCTTCAGGATTTAACCCAAAGTGAGAACTTGCACTTCTTTGATGCCGCTGCCCCCATAGTCTTGGGTGAAAGTATCGACTATGATAGGGGATTTTGGGCAGCTAGATATGATCGTGGCACTGCTGACTATTTCAATTGTCCTTTAAGCAAAGAAGAGTATCAGGAGTTTGTCCATGCCTTGGTAACGGCAGAAGAAGCCCCAATCCATGGTGGTGATTTAGGTGAAGATGATCTAACGGTCTTCGAAGGCTGTCTCCCCTTAGAGGTCATGGGTAAACGGGGTGAAGATGCGTTACGTTATGGACCTTTCAGGCCAGTTGGACTTAGGGACAG
>WPCH01108971.1_pt1 | contig 16068 bp, 10 predicted proteins | sample 5399881 | NCBI WGS metagenome assembly WPCH01 (sample SAMN12869468, study PRJNA574797) | sludge metagenome | isolation source: wastewater treatment of pH5 | place: China:Beijing | collected 2019-05-20
TGACCGGTTATAATTTAAAACCTCACTACTACAACTCTGTAAGAGAAACCATAAAGCATAGCATAGATTTAGCAATCATACCTTTAGAAAATACACTTGATGGTTATGTGCAACAGCATATGGATTTGATTTTTAATAGCAATATGAAGATTGATGCAGAGATTAACATGCCTATTATATTTGATTATGTTTATAAGAAGAACGCAAAAAATCTTTATGTTCAGTATGTTACTAAAAATCAATGCCTTAAGTTTGTTGAGCTTTATAAAGCCTATAACATTATCATTACTGATAGTAATGTGGAATCATATAATTTATATTTAAATGATCCTTATGGTGCTGCAATTATTCCTACTCATCTAGTTACAACATCAAATAAAGTTATAAGAAATGTAGCAGACGAGCCATCAAATTTTACAAGATTTCTTGTTTTAGAGCATAAAGAGTTATCATTGAATCATTATAATGATAACCAAAATTATAAAGTTTCTCTTGTGATTACACCTCACCATGATAAACCAGGATTGCTATACAATATCTTAAAAGCTTTTGCGGATGAGCATATCAATTTGATCTCCATTATGTCAAGACCTACAAAAAAGCAATTAGGAACTTATCACTTTTATATTGAATTTATGAGTGATAAAACAACTTATAATAATGTTGTTGTTATTTTGAAAAATTTAACTGCTGATTTTGATATCAATGTATTAGGTATGTATCAAACACTACAATAAAAACATCTTTTGCTAAATAATAATTTACAATCAGTATTAAAAAACATACTGTATACTTTCGTTTGTGAATTATTGACTGCTTATGTTCTCATTTGCTTTAGTGATTGTTGTGTTTTTATTGAAGTTAGGCATAATTGGATAGTACATTGGTTGATTATCGATTAGTCATAATGCATAGAAAAAATGCTATTTTCACATGTAGGAATAGCATTTACAATAAACTATGGTGTCTAGTAGGGGTTCACGTTTTTTTCAGTGTTTACCAGACTAGACTAACACGAATATCTTTGCTTCACGTGTAATTCGAGTTGCGGTAACACACTAACATTAGGCAACTTTGCTAATTATTTTGATTAATTAAGTTTATGATAATCTTAACTATAGTTTCTCTTTCATTTGGATTAGATAAAGCAATCATAAGCACGATTGCAACCAATGCATTATCATCAAGAATTCGAGAACCATTTTTCTTGTATAGAATACCATAAATATCTAAAAACCATAAAAAAACAGATGCAGCAATACGTTTATTCCCATCATAAAAGGCATGGTCTTTGACGATGAAGTAAAGAAGATTTGCAGCTTTTTCTTCAATGGAGGGATAAACCTCTTTTCCAAATGCAGTTTGATAAATAGCATTTAATGCACCATGAAAGGAATTATCTTTCTCTTTGCCAAACCATTGTGTTTTTCCATAATCAGGTAATCCTTTTATTTCTTTGATTGCATCTTCATATTCTAATTTTATTTTCTTATCGTCTTTTGTAATATTTGTGATTGTTAGTGATTGATGATCGTACTTATCTAAAGTTTCAAGTGCATAAGCATATTTTGATATGATGTGGAGTAAACTTTTTGATTCTTCTGATTCAAGCTCTTTTCTTTCTATTAGATCAGCTATAAGTTTTACAGAGGATGTAAATGTTTTATAATATTCTTGATGTTTGATAAGTCTTTCTTCATCAATCGCATAACCTTTGTACATATATTCTTTAAGAATTTGATTTGCCCATTTTCTAAAAATGATTCCGCGTTTTGACTTCACTCTATACCCTGTAGATATTATAACATCAAGGTTATAGACTTTTATTCTTCTTGTAACACTTCTTTTTCCTTCTAATCGAACTTCCGAGGATTCCTCGGTAGTTGAATTCATATCCAACTCATTTTCTTTAAATATATTATTAATATGGAGACTAATATTGTCAACACTAACATCAAAAAGAGCACTCATCTGTTTTTGAGTTAACCATACGGTATCTTTTTCAGAATCAACTCTGACTTCTATTTCAAGATTACCATCTTTAAATTCAATGATACTTCCTTCTTCAGGTTTATGCTTCATAATTATTTACCATATTTAACTTTCATCTCATTTAGGAAAAGTGCTCCATCAATCTTTTGATCAATATTATCTACGTCTTTAAGTGCTTCATTGATAAATTCAATCATTTGTCTCTTAGAAATTTCTCTCTCATAAACTTCTAAACTCATGATAACCATTGATCCGTATCCATTTTTAGTAACAAAAACAGGTTCATTAGTTTCTTCTACATACTTAGAAATAGATGCAGTATTCTTAAGTTCTCTGATTGGTATAATTTTCGGCATAATATTACCTCCTTTTTATACCATAATTATACCATAGTGTTTTATTTTTTGTGTTTTACTCCCGATATTTTTTTAAAATCTACTATTGATTTTTTAACTTATTGTTTCTTTTCCAGTTATCTTATCTTTAAATATTTTGTTTGCTATCATTAGTATGTCAATTAGTATTATATAACCCATCGCGTATAACCAAAATTTGCCATCTTTATCAATCTCATACCACCATTCTGAACTAAATGAAGAGTATCCTCTAACAAAATGATAAGAATTCTGATATAGCCACATGATAATGACCCAAATGAAACATGATCCTGTTGTGAAAATATGATAAAAACGATATTCGCTTTTTATACCGAAAAGGTAAATATTATACAAAATAACGAGTAGAAGAGAGCCCAGTAATGACCAAGAAAAAAGTGGGTACAAAAAATCTAAATTTCCTAGAGCATCTTCTAAAGCATAAGATTCTATATCAATAATCATATATGTTCTCCATATTAGATCATAAAATAAAAATATAAGGATTGATATATATGCTTTTGAAAATTTAACAATCATTGTAATAATTGCGGAAAACACAATCAAATTAGTAAATACCCAGAAAGGTAATGGTGGTAGTACTCCAAGCAATAGAATTGATATCATAGTTGCTCCAAATATAGCACTATAAAAGATGTGGTTTTTGATTAATGTAATTAGGGACTTCCACACTCGTCCTACTCTATATCTAAGTATTGATAATTCACTAATATTACCCGCCATTAAATCATTCATTTGAATGTGATAGATGTCAGATATTTTCTCCAGAACATAAATATCAGGAATTGTTCGATCATTTTCCCATGAACTAATTGTTTTAGACGACACAAATAATTGATCGGCTAAATCTTGTTGTGTTAATTTATGTTCTTTTCTAATTTTTTTTATGACTTCACTAATCATTTATATTCCCCTTACCGATTATAAATTACTTCTATTATAGCAAATATGATTGTATATTTTTTGTTTTTATCTATCTACATTATGTAGACTGCACTTTTGTAAGTAATTTATTTGAACTTGGAAAACTTATATCAACATAAATTTATTTTTTGGTATGAAATTTGAGATCTTGTATGAAAGTCCTAAGTTCGGTTCAAGATTTACTTATCTGTATATAAGTTATGATTGATTCATTCTATTTGACTGAATTTTAGCATATCCTGTTCATTCATTTAAACTGTCTGTTTTTGAAATCCAAAATTATCTATAAAAAAAGCCCTTCCCATTAGTGAGAAGAGCGTTTCATGACAATATTGGTGACCCGTAGGGGTTCACGTTTTTTACAGAGTGAATTAGACTGGACTGATATGAATAACTTTATTTTGTGTTTATTTATGGTAACCAGTATAGTTTTAACAAATCAAAACTTCAATAAAAGTTTACACTTTAAATATGAATAAACAGAAACTAAAACCACCACTAGAAAAAGCGGTTGGTTATATCATTAAAGACTTTTTATTGTGAACTATAAAAAATTATGAAATCTCCAATAATCATATTTTCATAAGAGTCAAATAGACTGATATCATAGCTCGAAGTGATTAGTTGATCAAAAGAAATTCCATTCTTTTTTAATACATTTATTATGTCATTTGATATACCATAGTCAAATAGAGGTTGATAATCTTTTCTTATGCTACCCCCTTCAAAAAGTAAAGCCAAATCTTTTATTTCAAATTGGTCAACGTTTATATCAAGTTCATTCTTTTTTATATATAGTTTATATACAGAAACAAAAAAACTCAAATAGAACGGAATTTTGTATTGGATGACATTAGAAATAAATCGGAATGTTTCTGTAAAAAACATATCTAAATTCAATGACAAATCATTATTAAAATATTTTAATATCCACCCATAATGTGCATTTTTAAAATAATCTTCGAGATCTTTCTTTTTTTTCACTTTGATATTTATAGAATCTTTAATCTCGTCAAATTTAGCTTTGATATATTTTATGTTGCTTTTAATTATACTTTTTGAATCTCCGTGGGAATATATTTTATAGAGTCTTCCCCATATAAATTCATCCTTTGTATCGAAAGCACGTATATCATATGGTTTGACCGCAAAAACATTTATGTTAAAATTTATAAAAGCCGCTTTAATGCAATTGAAGATGTATGTTATTGATTCAGATTTATCTTCAGAATCTTCATCATATATACTATAAATCTTCTCAAAAATGATATTCAAGGAATCATCATCACATTTCGTGAAGTAATAGTATAAAACAATTTTCCATAAATTAGATACATTTAAGGATATAGATAAATCTTTATACGTAAGATTTAATTTTTCCATATACTCAAATATCTTGTTTTTATATTCAATTTCTTTTTGGTTCAAATACTGATTATCAATCATTTCAATTTCAAAATCAATTCTCATTCTATCTGATTGTGCGTAATTATAGTTTTCTAGAAGTATTGTGCTGTTTTCTTGCAACTCGATCACTTTATCATATATTTGTTTTTTTAAACAGTATATATTCCCAATACTGTTTTGTGCAAATCTCCCTGCTCTCCCAGAAACATTTAGAATGTCTATAGGGTGTAACTTGTTTGAATTCGGACCACTAATTAGTTGAGAAAAAACTAGATTCCTAGCATTTGTGTTTACTCCTTCGGTAAATGCGGTAGTTACAATGAGCGTATTAAGTTGCTTTTCATCAAACAGTCTTATCACTTCTTTTTTTATATATCTAGGAATAGGAGAAAAATATATTCCTATCTTTTTTTCAAGTCCTGATATTATACTCCACTCATAACCTTCGCCAATATCAAACCTAGACTTCAAATGTTCTAGAAAAGCACTATATCTATAATTTGATATCTTGGTTGGTGGAGTAGTTACTGCATTAACGATTTTTCTTCCATAACTTAAGTTGCCAACATAAATTATATTTTGTTGGTCACTTATTGTTGGTAAAAATGCAGCGATTTTATCTATTATACTCGAATTCTTAAATTGGGATAAGGTGTAACCAAAATCTTCTTTATGATTAAACTGTGTTTTTGATTCTAAATTGTATACATTTCTCTTAACATATTCGATTTGTCTATTAATTTGTTTTATTTCATATTTGTCTAGAAAACGTTTCATGGTTTCTGTTATTTCATATGTAAAGGGAGATAAAAATATAACCTTATTGGCGCAGCCTATTAAATCTGCAACCTTTCTGAATCTCAATGATCTATTATCTATAAAATCACTTATTTGCTTATTTTCTGACTCAACAATTTTGTATGTTTCATCCATAATTATTAAGTCAAATCTACCAACATCAATCTTTTCATTAATTATTAGAAATCTCTCTGGAGTCAACAATAAAAAATTATTCTTTCGTCTTTCAAATTTCGGTTGAGTTGTTATTGAATATCCTAAATTAAGTTTTTCGTTATACATTGATAATTTTATGTATAATTCTTCAAGAAGAGAATTGGTAGGGATAATAAATAAAACTTGTTTATACTCATGGTGTTTATTCAATATATGCTCGATGACCAAACTTGTTTTTCCAAAAGAGGTCGGAGCAGAGAAAAACACCTTTTTATAATCTTCGAGTTCATGGATTAATGATAATTGACCTTTATTATAGTAAAGAATTCTATTGCCCTTATAGGTTCCTGATGTATATTCGTCACTAGCAATAAAAGATTGAATTTCATTCTCATCTAGGTATGACAAAAATCCATATAATTGAGCAGATGAAATTGCTCTATATACTATATCTAAGTATTCTTTATACTCTGTTGTACTAAGTATTTCATTTAATAAATCAGGAACTTTATTTTCTTCGTTTATATTATACTTATTTAGTTCGTTGATCAATTCAAGTCTTTTGTTCATAATTGACGCACCATATGTTCCTTAAGAACCATACTCTTATTATCGGTTGGAATAAAAACAATTTTAGTAGAATAATTGCTAATTTTCATCTTATCTATTTTTTTTATCATTTCCAAATTTAGTTGATCGTATATACTTTCATAGTCGTTTATTGATTTATTAGTATCTTGGAACATTGCAAAAAGAACAAAATTTACTTTTATTCCTTCATTTATTAAATAGTCTAAGTATTTCATTTTTCCGCTAATTAATACATTATTCATTGAACTGATAAAATCTGACAGTATTAATCTTTCGCTTCCAAATGAAGTAAAACCCTTAGCAACAATGAAATCCATATACCTATTTAAATACGATTCATTAAAATGATTTCCATTACCATTTATATCGGACAACAGTGATTGTTTAGCGTTATTCTTTGATGAAACAAACTTTGCCTCACAAAGATATAGCTCGATTTTACCATTTACAATAGAATATAGCACATTATCATAACCTCGTACTTCTATTTCAGAATTAAATGCTTTTTTTGAGGCATATGTGATTATTGTTTTGTGTTTTTTTACTACTCTCATATAAAAGTCAAGAAATAGTTCTCCAAATAAGCCCATACTCGATAGATTACGATCAGGAATTATTGTTTTATTTTTCCAAATTGTCGTTGACATTTTTTTAAGATTAGTGGAGATATTATGGTCGATTGGAACATTTTCTAGCGAATCAATAGACCATACATAAAAAGGCAAATAGTTTAGAAATGATGACTCAAATGAGTTCATTTCGTCTAAATAATCGTATGTATAGAGAAATGAAAACAACTTCCCCTCTATTTGTAATTCTTGATAAAATAAACTGTTGCTATGATTCTCAAAGAAATAATTTATAAAGTTTTGATAATTTTTCATATTCCCCCCTTGGTATACTTAATCTATTGAAATACTTCCGTGTAAATAATTGATTACTCGCAGTAGCAAACTAACTTTGTCGCTAAACAAATCAACGACATCAATTTCATTGAATGGAGAAGTCTCTACTAGATCTTTGTTGGTGATATCACCGTTTTGTTGTACAAAAGAAATGATCGATTTGACAAATTCTTGTTGATTAGCATTAAGAATGTTGGTATTCAGGTACTCACTAAATTTTTCATTAATAGCTGATTGCTCAATACCAACGATGCTTCTAATAAATGCGGCAAGGTTTTCTTCTTTTGTTACACCAAAGTAATCCTCTTTAGTCCCAAGCTCTTCCCAAAGGATGCGTTCAAGTTCTTTTAAATCTTTTGGTTCAAGTTTATCGAGCATTTTAATTTTAATAATTGTTTCATTTCCTGAGTTTTTAATGATGTAATCTATTATTTTTTCTTCATATGACTTGAAGTCTTGGATATTGACATCTTTATTACCCTGATCTATGAGGTCATCTTTAAAATCGGTCGAATAGAGATCGGGTTCATCTTTGAGGTATTGAATTAAATATCTTATTTCACTTCTTAATTCCTCTAATTTTTTAATATTGACATTGTTCCAATATGTTTGTGTCATCAATTGTAATAACAACTCTTTTTTTTCAGCTACTTGAGGTATTGTCAGTCTTTGTAATAAACCTTGTGCAATGTAGACGATTTGCTGTGTAGCTTTTTTTGCTACTACATCTTCTGCTAACAATGCTAACATGACATAAAAAACTTTTAAGTCAAATGATTTGGCTGATTCTATATCACCATCAGCATCAACAAGTAAGGTGAGATGATGTTTGATTTCTTGAAGATCATATTTAGAAATGTATTCCCACTTTTCTGCAACAGAATACTTATCAACGATTGGTCTTTTGTCTCTAACGAGGATTCTATCTCTATTGAAATTCTTAACTAGATTCATCAAATACTCTCTTATCTCAAGATAATAAACTTTATGAAATTCATTTAGTTGATGTTCTTGTTTTTGGAGCTCAAAAAGTAAATCCAGTTTCATCTGAAAAATCTTTTGGGTTAAAGAATAACCTTGATTGACTTGTTTACCTTCTGGGTTTAGTTCAAAGTAGTTAAAGTTATCACAAAAATCAAAAATATAAAATAATCCTTTATGTTGCTTTGGCCCAAAAATGTCATCTGATTTTCTTGTGCCTCTACCAATCATTTGAATAAACTTTATTTTAGAATAAATGCGCTTGAAAAATACTAGATTTAAGATATCCGGTACATCAATTCCTGTATCTAACATATCCACCGATACGGCAATTTGCGGCATTTTCTCACGAACCGTAAATGTATCAATGATATTTTGAGCATATGTCACATAGTTATCTACTAACTTACAATACTCTGATCCCAATTCTGGATAGAGTTTTTCAAATCTTTTGACGATAAGTTCTGCATGTATGTGATTAAATGCAAAAATAATCGTTTTACCTATCTTTTCGCCCCCATCAACACGTAAACCTTCATTTATAAGTGTTTGTAATACAAGATCAACAGTATTATCATTATAGATTTTTTTAAAAAAATCCGCGCCACTAAGTTCAGTTGGAAGGTCTCCTTCAGGTGTAAGAAAGAGTTCTTCATATTGTTCTTTTTCATCTTCTGACAAATCTGAGTATTTTACACCTTGTTTCAAGAACTTGGTTGTTCTATCTAAAACTGTATAACCTACTAAGTATTTATCTCTCACTGCTTCTTCGATTTCATAATGAAATGTTGGTCTGCCTTCTTCAAGATCGAATGTCGAATAGGTAGATCTTTCGATTTCATCTCTTGGTGTAGCAGTTAAACCAACAAGCAGCGAATCAAAATATGTGAATATAGCTTTATATTTATTGAATATCGATCTATGTGCTTCGTCGATTATGATGAGGTCAAATCTTCCAATACCAAATTCTCTTGAGTCACCATCAATCAAATTAATCATTGTTTGATAGGTCGAAAAGACCAACCTTGCATTAAGGTCTGGTTTCTTTTCTTTATCTGAGAGTACTGATATTGTATAATCTGGTAATAACTTATTAAAATTACGCTTGGCTTGAGTAACAAGTGCAGTTCTGTCTGCTAAAAAGAGTATATTTTTTATCCATTTATTTCTTTGTAATAATTCTACTAATGAGATAGATACTCTCGTTTTTCCAGTACCTGTTGCCATAACAAGCAAGGCTTTTCTACGATTTCGATTAAATGCTTCACAGACACTTGTAATTGCCATTTTTTGATATGGTCTATCCGTGATATCTTGTCTTATAGTTAAATCTGTGATTGGACCACGATTTCTGTTTTGTTTTAAATATTCAAGTTCTTTTACTGAGTGAAATCCAAAGACTTGTCTTGCTGGATATCCCAATTGATCAATAATCCAAATTTGATAACCATTTGTATAGTAGATGATAGGTAGATAGCCATATTGTTTTTGTAAGCAATTTGCGTAAAGTATCGCTTGTTCTTTACCTTTAATCGGAGAGACACTTGTTTTTTTAGCTTCCACAACAGCTAATGGTTTAGCATCATTACCGTATAAAACATAATCAACAAATCCGATTTTTTCCTTATTTGGCATACCTGTGACTTTAATTTCAACTCCAGCTTTTGCCGGTAAAATTGTATTTTCTTGATCAAGGACTTTCCATCCAGCTTCTCTTAAATAGAGATCGATGTATTGTTTTCTTGTTTCTTTTTCACTGATATTTGGACTAACACCAAGTGTAGTTTGTCTAGTGATTTTTGCTTCTAAGTGAGTCACAAGTTGAGCTGGAACTTCAACATCTTTTTGGTGGTGCATGTCTTTTTTGGTTTTAACCAGAAGTGCTTCATCAAATTGAGGGTAAGACTCAATAAACTCTAGTTTGATTAGAAGTTCACCAGTAAATATATGTAGTTGTTTTAGAGCAAACAAAGCTTCCTTTTGACTCACTTCTTCATTATGAATCGCTATATTACCTACTTTTCTAATGTAGTGAAGTGATGAAAGCATTGCTGGGCTGTTGATAAATGATGTAAAATCTTCAGATGAGACAAGTTCAAAAAGTGAACTTCTTTGAGGGACATATGCATTTCTTAATTGATAAACTAACTTTACAAGGAACTCTAAAGCTTTTCTAGCTTGAGAAGCACTAAGATCTGGACGCGATAAAACGAACTCTTCAGCATCTTTGCAGAACAGATTAAGCTCACTCAGTTCTTGAGTTTTTGATAGATATTCAAAATTCATATTAGTCCCCCTTTACTTATCCAAAGTGTTTTTGCATCAAAGAGTTAAACAACGTTTGTGTTTCATCAAGTGATTTCTGAATAACAAATTTCAATTTATCGACTTGTTGAACAAAATTAGCAAATTGGTTTTGCAATGTCACAGGTGGACAGATAATTTCAATTTTTTCTATTTGTTGTTTTGTTATTGCTTCTCTAGTTGCGCCATTACTAATTGCTAAACTCATAAGATATTGCTGAAAAGTATCATTAGTAAATAGGTACTCTAGAAAATCAGGAATGATTCTATTTCCGCATCTTAAAATAGAAACGTGTTGATTCACCCTAGCTGGTAAAACATTATTTGGTACTTTACAACAACGCGTAACAGAAGCTCCTGTAATATTAAACAACATATCATTAGCTTCTACTGTAACGTTCTTCAATTGATAGGCTTGATCTTCACTAATATGAGCTAGACCCTTGAAATCAAATCTATTATTATAAACATTCATACTTCTTATCAACGATATTCCTTCATCAATATAAGATTCATTGCCACCATTAGGCGTCGCTCCAGAACCAATTTTGGTTAATAATTCTTTACAATTATTGATATCAAATTTTTTCGTATTTGTTAATGGATCCCCAAACATCTCAACAAATCGGGATTTGATAAGTTGATCATAGCTTTGAAGTAGTACATTTTTACTCTCAACTATTTTTCTTGACTTATTAAGAATATTCACAATTTCTTTTTGTTTTTCAATTGAAGGTAACTCAATAATAGCATCTGTTAGGTTTCCTAACTTAATATACTTTATTACTCCTCCTATTGATTGTTTTCTAAGCTCTTCAACATAAAGTTCAAGAAAATAATATAGATAAGGTATAAATAATCTTCCGTTACTATTATCTTCAATAATATATGTTCTTTGGTAAGCATCAAATTTACCTTTATAATATTTTACATTCAAATCACCATTGCCAGCTACAAGTACACACTCACAATCATAAGAATATGAATCTATTCGCAAAGGTTCTTTAGAACAAGTGAAGAAGGGATACTTCCCATTTTCAGATGATGCGTTTGCATCTAATTTACCTGTTCTTATTTTTGTAACATCACCAAGTTTTATTTTACTCATGACATTACCCTACAAATCTAAATTTAGAAGTGATTTTAACTCATTTTTTAGAGTCTCAATCTCTGCGTCTAAATCATCAATTTTATCCAATATAACCTTTGGTGGATCATACTCAACTTTTTCATACTTTGTTTCTAAATATTTATTAATAGACAAGTCATAGTCATTATCAACTATTTCTTTCTTATCTACAAAAAATGATTTTTCAAGTTTAGTTCTATTTGCTTCTTCCTCCAAATTATGAAACCTGTTTATAATATCTGTTATGTCATTTTCTTCAATTTGATTACGTTTATCATCTAGTGAAAATCCATCTGCTTTCATATTATAAAACCAAACTTTATCGGTTCCACCTGTGTTAGTTTTAATAAACACTAAAATCGCAGTAGAAACCCCAGCATAAGGTTTAAAAACTCCGCTTGGCATTGAAATAACTGCAACAAGTTTTTGATTATCGACTAATTCTTTTCTAATTGATTTATGTGCACCGCTAGATCCAAATAGTACGCCATCTGGAACTATTGTTGCTGCTCTTCCTCCAATTTTCAACATTCTTAAGATTAATGCCAAGAAAAGAAGTTCAGTTTTTTTAGTTTTAGTCACTGCTAAAAGATCTTTTGACACGGCTTCATAGTCCAAACTACCTTTAAATGGTGGATTAGCAAGCACAAGAGTATATTGATTTGCAGCTCTATTTTCTTCTGATAATGAATCTTGATATTTGATGTCTGGTTGATCCACGCCATGAAGCATCATATTCATAGCTCCAATTCTAAGCATGGTTTGGTCTGTATCATAGCCACTAAACATTGTTGTAGTGTATCTATCTCTATTTTCAGATTTAAGTAACTCATTCGAGTAATTTTCATTGATATATCTAGCTGATTCAACGATGAAACCAGCACTCCCCATCGCAGGATCTGCTATGATATCATTTAGAGTTGGTTGCATCATTTCAACCATCATTCTAATGATGTGTCTAGGTGTTCTAAATTGGCCATTTGTTCCACTTGAAGCAATCTTAGCTAACAGATACTCATAAACATCACCCATGATATCTTTGTTATTCAAATCCAAAGCGTCTAGTCCATCAACAACCTTTACCAATACACGAGGTGTAGGAACCATAAAAACAGCATCCTTCATATATCTAGAAAAAGCAGTATCCTTGCCATTATTGATTTGCTTAATAAATGGAAATACCTTGTCCTTTACAGTTGTAAAAAGCAGTTGTGGTTCAAAATTTTTGAAATGACTCCATCTAAGATTTTCGTATGGTTCATTGATATTTTCTTTTTCATCGATGTAATTTCCCTCTTTGAAAAGAAGGCTTTGGGGCTTGACACCTAACACTTCTGCATTTCTTTCTTTCTTTATTTGGTTGTCGTCTAATAATTTAACAAAAAGCAAGTATGTAACCTGCTCAATTACAGATAATGGATTTGCTAGTCCCCCAGTCCAAAACGTTTCCCAAATATTATCAATTTTGCTTTTAATTTCTCCAGTAATCATTGTTCCCTCCAATTTTTGATAAAATTTTGTAAATTTATAATTATTATATCATTATTAGCTCATTAAGTATATGTTTAACCGCGCATGCCGCACGTACTACTTCAATATTTGTGGTAATTAAAATCGATTAATTCAGTTCGTCTACATTTTCGTAATATCTAGTTCTTATGATTGCATGTTCAAAATTAGTTTTTGTTATTTTTAATTTGCTGTTTGCTACCATTTCAATTAATCTTGGATATTCCTTAGGCGATTGCTTAATAGTAGCTAAAAAGCTAGATGTGTTCCCCATAGAATTTTGGCTATGAGGAACAGGTCCAAATAAAATATCAGAATATTCTACTGAATTTTTTAGTTTGGCAACTGGATATTTCTGTAATTCGTGATAGTTATCAACAAAATGCACATGGTCTGGATTTATACCCATCTTTTTTACAGCTAATTGATAGTCACTTTTCTTACCAGATAATACACCAAATACTAATATTTTCATAGTTCTAGTATCAACTGGCATAGTCCCAAATTCCTCATACACTATATTATACTTTTCTAAAATGCCTCCAACCGCACCATCAAGATTTGCACGATCAACTTCTCTTGAAATCTTATTGATAATCTTTAGTTTTATTTCTGAGATTTGTCTGCTGGAGTACATCATTTACTCTTTTCACCCATTTCTTCATAATAAAAATTGTTCAAATCATTCTCTATTTTCTCAATTTCATTTTTAAATGCTAATAATGATGATAACTTATCATTATATTTCCGTGCCATTTTTTGTTGATTCTGAATATTGATAAGCGGAACAATGATATCTTTTAGACTATTTGCATTAATCGTAATTATCGTAATACCTTTTTGAATACTTCTTAAAACATTTTGTCCCTGTTCAGATTCTAAGTATATCTTTAAGTATGTTGGATTTAGTCTAGTATAATCAGGCCTTACTATTATCATCCCACCTGTGACAATAATGTGATCAGTTGGAGTAAAATCTACAACAGCCATCTTTATTTTAGAAGATTTACTAGTTATGATTAGATCATTATATTTTATAGAGAACTTATCCAACTTAGTATCTTTTACCTCAATATTTTGCAAATTTCTCCAATCAACTAATCCATCATTGATGTCACTTGATGTTAATATTTTATATTTTGTATCTTTGTCAACAAATCTATCTTTAAACTTACTTATTGTATATTGCGAACCTGTAAATACTTCTGCTACCTCTTCTAATTTGATTCCATTTTTTGGTTTTTCTATACTTAATAAAGCATTTGATGGCATCCAATTTTGAAGTTCTTTCATTTCTTTGAGCGATTTTGTACTGACAGAATCACTTTGATACATCTTAAAAATAGTATCTGAAAAAGTATTCGATTGATTATTTTTATCTAAAGTCGTTACTACATTTGAAGCGTCTAGTAGACGAACTTGAGAGTTATTTGTGCTAAAAACCAATAAAAATAACTTAATCGAAGTGTTTTCTAAAATATTTTGTGGAAGTTCAATAATGCCTTCTAGTAAACCACTATTTGCAAGAGCTTCTCTATATTCACGATCCGCTACATTAAATAAGGTTCTTCCTGTAACTAAAGCAACCCCTCTCTTATTTTCCCCCTTGAGGTTTGTTAAAAGCTTATCTATGAAAACTAGTTCAAATGAATTTTTTGCTGTCAAAATAATTTCACTAAAAATAGTTTTGAAATAAGGATCAGAACCAATAAATCTCATACCTAATGGTGGATACACATATCCTTTATTATATGTGATTAAAGGGCTATCTGATAGTATGTTTGCGTAATTAATATTATATACAGTAGCTCTATCTTCTAGCAATATCTCCATTATCATTCTTGAGATGGAGAGATGATTAAGATTAATCTCTATTCCAGCTAATTCTTTTACATTTATATTAGATTTATTTGCATAGTCTGATGCAATAGACAAGAAACTACCTCTTCCGGAACCAAGATCAAACAGCACATCATCTTCCATTAATTCTAACAGTTTACAAGACAAATCTCCTAAATCCTTAGATGTTTTATCAATAAATTTATCATCAAATAGTAGCGTATCCATAAGAGTAGTTTTTACTTCTTCTTTTGATAATTGATCAAAATGTTCTTTTAAGTCATAAATTATGTCTTTAGGAATTCTCTTTATAGTTTCATCAGCAATATTCAAAAGTTCTGTTGATGCACCACCAAAAAAATCATTCTCGTTTCCATAATCATAGAGAAACGATACGATAAACTCAGTTACTTGTTCTCTAGGTATTCTACTTCTCATTCTATTTGCTAATTCCCAAAATTTTTCACTATACTTTTCCAATTTAAGTTCCTCCAAATTTTATTTTCAATTTAAGTTTATCAAAACGTAATATATTTGTCAATAGTTTTTTTGCGTTTTTATAAACTTAATTTTGAAATTGTGTATGTCTTACATGTCATTTAGATGATCCTGAGAAAAATATTCTTACCTTATATGCCATAAATCGTAGGACTTTTACAAAATTAATAATCCTATGTTACCACGCATACCACGAGAACCACGCCTAAAAAATGAGAAAGCCCCTAAAACTTATATCAACATAAGTTGGTATTTTTACACTATTTTTGAGACTTAACATTGACTTCCTTTTTTGGGTTGTAATTTTGCTAATATTGTCATAAGTTTTACAAAAACAGGTGTTGACACCTTAAATTAGGAAAAATGAGATTGATTTTTGATTTTTTGCTTGCTTAAATTAATGATTTTATATTAGAAAACACTCTTTATTTGTAAAGGTCAAAAATTAACACTCTATACCAAAAGGGTGTTTTTTTGTATGCTAAAGGTAAGAAAAGATGAAAAAATATATGGGAAAACATTATACAGATAGATATCGATTGGATATGGTTAAAAAATATAGGGCATCTGAATTAAGCATCAGTGAATTCACAAGACGAGAACACATAAATCGATCGACATTTAAAGACTGGTTGAGAGC